>Ga0153999_1000606_pt1 | contig 15430 bp, 14 predicted proteins | sample TSNC083MetaG_FD_104675 | JGI IMG/M metagenome (GOLD analysis project Ga0153999, IMG submission 104675) | Attine ant fungus gardens microbial communities from North Carolina, USA - TSNC083 MetaG | ecosystem: Host-associated > Fungi > Mycelium > Unclassified | place: USA: North Carolina, Lumber... | reverse complement strand
ATCCTGCATTATCTGGAAGATATGCCGGTTGCCGAAATTGCTCAAATGATGGAATGCTCAGAAGGTACGATTAAAAGCCGGTTAAATTATGGTAGAAAGGCAATAAAAGAAAAAGTATTACTGCTGGAGAAAAAGGGAACAAAGCTTTACTGCATGCCATTGGTGCCATTTCTTTACTGGATGTTCCGAAACAATGCCTTGTCCGTTCTACTACCGGTTGAATTTGCGGAACATATTTTGGATGGTGCAGGGGCTGCTGCTGTTGATGCTGGAGCAGGGAATGCAGCGGCTGCCGAAAGTGCTGTAAGTATCGGAAATGCCGCTGAAACCGGAAGTGTTGCGGCAGCTGGCGGCGCAGCGACAGTAGGGGTTAAGATCGCAGCAGTGGTAGCAGCTGCAAGTGTTTGTGCCGGTGTATTCCTGGCAGTCGGAAAAATGGGCGGAAGCTCTATCCATACACAGCAGGAAGCACTTGCTACAACAATTGAAGCAACAGTAAAGGGAACTACAATTGCTGAAACAGAGGTAGTAGAAACAACAACAATAGAAACAACAACAGTAGAAACAACCGAGCCAATTGCTGAGATAGTAGCAGAAGGAGAACAGGATGGAAGAAAACGGTATTATGCTCTTACTGTAGAAGATATCATTGAACAATTGGAAGCTGAATCCAGGCTTGAAGAATTAACGTTTATTGTTTTCAATATGTTTGAAAATGAATACTTCTTGTTAGAAGATGGTGATTCTTATGATATAAGTATCGCAGAAACCTTCCTTGTTTACTGTAGCACAGCAACAGACTTCCAACAGGATACTCCAAGCTACAAGGAGATAAAATTGGCTTATCGTTGGCATGCAAACCAAACAGTTGCGGCGGTACATTTGAAAAATTTCGATGGTGCGGTTGAAGCAACATTTATGAAAAAGGGAAACCCAACTATTAGCAAGACGATTACGCTCTCGCTGGATAAATCATTACAAGATGGAGAGTGGTCGTATGACGATTATGTTTTCTCACACATGTCTCCACCAGTGCGCAATTAGTTCAAATGGAGTTCCGATTGTTTTATAAATTATGCTTATCTAAATGACATTGATGGTTCCATATAACTCCCAAAATATTGTCGAAGCGCAACCGTCTGTGAATAGGGAGTTTTCAGAGGAGATGCGATATATCGATTGGAGTTATTCAGAAGATGTAGTGGACTATATCAGCTTTCTGCTTATGGATGTATTTGTTGTGCAGATAGCACCGGTCAGACAAATTACAGCCGGTGTTATTTATTACCAAAACTTTGCCGATTGTGACATATCCATTATCAAAAAGGCAGATATGATTTATATTATACAGGAATGACAAACTATACTATGAGGAGGAAATGTATGAGAAAAAGCAAGTATTTACTTGGGATGGCACTGGCAGTTTGGATATTATCAGCCTGTGGCAGTCAATCCCAAACAACTTTGCAGGAACAGTTAGATAAGGGAGTAAGCCTTATAAATGAGGCCAGGTATGAAGAGGCTGTCACTGTACTTAGCAAAGCAGCAGCAATTGAAGAAAATGTAGAATTATATCGGATACTGGCAAAGGCATATCAGGGAATAGGTGAAAATGAGCTGGCAGCAGATGCCTTGCTGGGTGTTGTGATGCAGGAAGAGAAAACTGCGGAGGATATCGAAGCTTTGAATGAGTTTTTATTGACAGGTGCAGAGTATAAACATGCAGTGGTTCTGGCACAAATGGCATATAGCCAGACGGGAAATCGGGAATTTTTTCGGACGATGTTTCGGCTAAATGCAAAGAACCGTAATTTCGATGCAATGCAGCGCGATCTGCACGAACTGTTACAGCTAAAAATTACCGCTATGGATTATCTAAAGGAAACCCTGCAGTTCTATATTGATGAAGGGGATGGCGAGAGTGTTCATAAACTGGCAGAATTGTTGGCACAGGAAGAGTTTTCGGATAACCTGATTAATGTCTATCTGGTATTGGAACTGTGGAATACCTATTTTACTTCTGGCGCAGATGCGGTGGATGAGGCGATGGAGCTTTATTACGCTGATGGGCGGCCGCCATTTAGGATGAATGTGGAAACAGATTTTTATGTAGGGGAGTATGATAAGGATGGATTGAGAAACGGATATGGAGTCTGCATTTATAAGAACAGGGCCAAAATAAGCAGCCGTATTTATATGGGATATTGGGAAAAGGGATTAAGAAGTGGAGAAGGAAGTGCTTTTAGAAGTGAAGGCAATAGTATCCACTGCATATGGAATGAGGATTATCCAAGTGGAGATATGACTATATGCAGATATGGGGAGACAATCAAAGGAACATTGGAACAGGGACATGTTAATTCGCCGATTAATGTATATGAGAATGACATATTGACTGCCATACATGGAATTCCGGATGATAAGAAAAGCTCCGGTTATGCCCACCAGTATAGCTATGACATGGAGAGGGGAATCATGTATGACTGTAAGGATGTGGAGCGGCATTATTACTGTTGGGATTGCATACAAGAAGAAGGTGAGGGGAACTAAGTGATGAGAAAAATAACGTCCTGTATCCTGGCAGGAGTTGCGGCAATTGCATTGGCCGGCTGTGCTTCCCAGGAGAGCGCAAATAACCGTGTCGGAGAAAATAAGTATTTCGATAGTTACGCATATTTAAATGAAGGACAGTGGGAGGACGCAATCAGTTCATTCCAGAAACAGATAGGGCGTGATGAGCCGGAACTGATTGCTTTGCTGGGACTTGCAAGAGCCCAAATCGGAGCCGAAAAATGGGAGGACGCGAATCAAACCTTGAATTCCGGATTAAAGCGTTATCCTGCAGACCGGAAGCTTTTGGAACGGGCAGGATGGACTGCAAATAAGCTGAACAGGTATGATGAGGCGGTGGTGCATTATACTGTCATGTGGCAGGAAACACCTAAGGATTCGCGGATAAGAATGTTATTGGTTGAGAATCTTTGGTTAACAACTGAATTCGACAATATTTACCACATTTCATTGGAATTGTATAAGCAGTATCCGGATGATTCGGAATATTTGAAAAATGTATTGCGGGCATGTTCAATTGTGGGAATCGAAGGTCATATTCAAGAGATTTTAGATATTTCTGCTGGAAGCAGATATGAGGAACTGACAAAAGCATTATATGAAACCTATGAGGCAGCAAAAGCCGGTCGAGAAGAGCAGGCAAAAGATCTTTTATTTAGGAGCGAGTTAATGAAAGAACTGCATCTGAATGTCATGTTTGTTTTGGGAGACTGTGGTGCTGACGGTAAACGAGATGGTGTTACTGTTGCTATTTGGCCGTTTTTTGGTGAGCCGGGTGCTATAGTAGGCAGACAGCAAAATGATGTATGGGAAGGAATGTGCAGTGCCTGGAAAAGCAGAATCAATGAGACTATATATAACGAGTGGACTGGGAACAGCATATCCGGAGTCGCACATAAAGAAGTTTATATGGATGGGATTTGGCAGAATGGAAAACCGGAAGGAGAATACACCATCAAAGAAATCAATTATTCCGTATATGAACAGAATCCATCCTATGAATGGTATCATGAAGATTCAACGAAGGTTAATTTTGTAAATGGCAAAGCCGAAGGCAGAACGATCACAGAACGGCGAGATGAATCAGATGAAAGCATAAGGCAAATTATTCATGAATTCAAAGAAGGAAAGCCGGTGCCATTTTCATACGAAGATCAGGAAGATGTTTTTGAGGTGGATATTTACAGAGGTCACATCTATTCGCAGAAAGAGGAATGCTATCATGACTATATTTGGGAGTAGGGGGAGATAGCGGCCAAACATCATTAATAGGAAGGTAACACAAGGAAATAATGAATTTCATTATTAAAGAAAGAGAGGAAGGTATAAAAAGATGAAGGGGCGAATAAAAAGAGGTTTGAGTAGGATGTTAATAATATGTATGTTAATTGCATCAGGTAATACTGCATGGGCAGATGAACTGCCGAAAGCACCGGCTCCCACAGAACTGGCGTGGAGCAGTGAAATACCTGGTAATGTGTTATGGGAACCAGTGGATGAAGCAGAGGGAGAATATCGGTTGAGCATTTATAAGAACGGAGAGAAGGTCGATGGTACCAGGCTGTATAATTGGTTCCGTGGCGAATTTGATTCCAGCAGAAGAATTAATGAATCCGGTACTTATAAATTTTCCATGGTTTCAATTGGAGATGGGATGCAGTATGCAGACAGCGATGAGATGTTTTGTGATCAGGAATATACTTATATAAGGCCAGGTACATCTCTGGGAATTACATCCAATTTGGTTTGGGAAGGTGATGGGGCAGGCACTGTTTCCTGGGATCCGTTAGCCGGAGCCGGTTCTTATGGAGCAGCGCTCTACTACAAAACAAGTGATTCAGGAGGCTGGCAACATAGAGTAACAACTTACACGAAAAGAACAACAACGGAATTTTCCAGTGATATACATAGGTATATGGATCAGGAAGGTCTTTATCGTTTTACTGTAACAGCATACAGCTCCAATATTGAAGAAATTGCCAATGGAATAGAGTCGGCTCCCAGTGAGATATTTGACGCTGGGGAACTGGTACGGACAATTTCTGAACAGTTGGATGCAATCCTGCAGGCTTCACCAAGCAATGCCAGGGATTATTTGGCCAATGAGATTGATACCGAAGAACTGGCACTTGCTATGCAGGCAAGCAAAGACGTAAGAGATAAAATTGCATTCATCGAGAAGAAATATAAAGAGGAAGAAAATATTATTTTCAAAACAAATACAGTAAATATGCAATTTGATGGCGATATCTCAGTAATTGGAGCTTGTCTGAATGTGAATGATGAGAATGAGAAGGATCCGTCACTGGCTTCCGGCAGTAATGTGGTCTCAATGAATTTCAGGAAAGCTGAGCCAAATGAGGATTACATAGATGCTTCGACATATGGCAATGCAATTGCAATGGATATTTCGTTAATGATAAATAGTGAGGAAGTTGAAAAACTGGATATTCCGATTACAATTAAAATTCCGGTTCCGGATGACATAAAGCCATCCAGATTGATCATCATTCATGAAAAGCTGGAAGGAAATGAAAGAATTCGGCCTTTGATCACTTATGAAAATGGAAAAGCATATGCGATCTTCACCGTCACTGAATTCAGTGTTTTTGTTTTTGCAGAGCTAGTGGGGAACGAGGGTGGTTCTGTGGAGGAAGATGGCGGAACTATAATTGAGGATAACGGCAATCAAGGTAACTCCGGCAGCAGTTCTTCAGGTGGCAGTTCCTTCGGCGGCAGTTCTTCAAGCAGTTCATATACATGGAAACAGGATGAAAAGGGCTGGTGGCTGGAAGCAAAAGACGGCAGCTATCCCAAATCAGCTTGGCAAAAGGTAAACGGAAGTTGGTATTACTTTGATGAGATTGGATACATGACAATCAGCTGGCAGAAGGTTGCTGGCGGATGGTATTATATGCAGCCAAGCGGAGCGATGATTTCTAATGATTGGATATTACATAACGGAAAATGGTATTTCTTGAATTCAGACGGTTCCATGGCAACCGGTTGGGTGAAATGGAATGACACATGGTACTATTTAGAATTAAATAACGGGGCAATGCTAACAGAAGCACTGACACCGGATGGCTATCGGGTTGACTCTGCAGGTGTCTGGATAAAATGATTCTGTCGGCTTTGGCGTGATATTGAAAGAGAGGTCATCAAATGGTAATAAGAAAGATGTGTCATTTAGTTGTAATTACAGCTCTGACAATACTACTGGCTGGATGTAAAGCAGAAGAGCACACGTTGCCCGAATCAGCCAATGAAACAACAGCACAAATTCAAACATCACAACCCACAACCGCTGATGTAAAGAAGGAACAAAAGGAGCTTGATACCACAGCAGAATCGGCAGATGAATTGACAGATGAGCTGACAGAAGGATTAAAGCTTGTATTTCCTCAAGCCGCCAGTACTCGCGGTCCGAGGAGATGCGGCGGATTCTGGCATGTAAATCCGGAAAAGAAGTTGTTTGAAATGGTGAGCCAGGCGGGGAAGGGGCCGGCAACCCCGATTGCAATCATGAATTATGATGGCGAGATTATCCTGGAGGGTTATGATAGCTCTCTCTGGATGACAAAGGATGGTTTTGTAAAAATGATTTACTGTGAAAAGGGAACTGAATTAGAGGCGGCTCCGGCACAGGTTTTCAATATAGAGATGGGAAGGCTGGATGCTACTGTCTTTTTGGAAATTTATGATTGGGATCTGAATTTACTTTCCCGAACAGAACTGGAAAGTGAAGGACCAAATTGGAACAGCGAAGTAGTTGCGCTTTACCCGCCCGACTATGAATATCATAAGGTTGAAAATGTGCAAATTACGTGGCAGGTGGATGCGAATGGCTATACTATCTATGACGTGGAGGGCAATGAATTGGGTTATATTGCATATAGAAGATGCAGAAGATCTGCAGCCGATGGTACAGGGTGATTTATTGGGATTCTGGTCGGAGAAAAGCGATTATTATCATAGAATTTACTGGGTTACTGGTAAGCAGGAAGAACAGGAGGGAGAATAAGATGAAGAGTTTAAGTAAAGGAATCGTGGTATTATTATTTTCTGTACTGATGGTATTCACAGCAAATGCGGCATCGGAATTTGATTCAGAATATTATGCAGCGGCTTATCCGGATATTGCAGCAACATTGGGAACGGATTATCAGATATTATTAAATCATTATCTTACATATGGGATAAGTGAAGGGCGATTTCCCTATGAGGGGGCGCAGCCCGGAGAGGTTGTTGAAGGAACCATTTTTCAGCCGGTGCCGATGAATCAGTTGGCAAATCTGTCCAGTCTCCGCAAAAAGACGACGGATGCGGAGTTTGCCCAGGCATATAATATTGCGCTGGAGATTGTCAGGCCATATGCGGGGCTTAGCAGGGAAGAACAACTCTATGGTATTGCGGTATCGCTGCGGCAACGATTTGACAGCGGGATGAGTTATTCCATGAGTGCGCCGCATTATAATGATCCTTATGGATATCTGGTTTTGGGTACGGCTTCGTGTGCCGGGTGTACCCGGGCGACAGGGCTTTGTTTGAATATCCTGGGTATTCCTTATGAGCATGTTAATGAGAATCAGTATTCTCATCAATGGTGCCGTGTAAATATCGACGGTGTTTATTGGATTTGTGATGCGTATGGGCTTTACTGTGGGCCGGAATCGGCACCATATCAGCATCCGTGGCTTAATTGAGATGGAGTTCCATACAAAGGATGTTATGCTGAAAGGTGAGAGTTAAGGCTGGATTAAGGTCGGCAAGTGCATATTATATAGGCAAATGAAGGGGCTTTCTTAAAAAAAGTTAATGACAGTTCAGCCTGGTGGCTGAACTGTCATTGTGCATCGAGCAAAACTTAATCAAAATTTCCTCCGCGGCTATTGCGGGAACCGGTACATCAGCCTCATATAATACGTCTTTTTCAAACGGGACGCTGGGCGTCGCCCAATCGATCAAGCGTGTTATTCCCCCTTCGTGCATGGCCTTTAGCAAAATCTTACATCCAATGAAGGTGGGGGACCAGCACACCAGATAACGGCGTCATAACCGTTTATCGCCTCTTTGACGATGGTTGAATCATTGATTTCGTCTTCTATTAACTTCAGGTTTTCATGCGTAATGGTAAACCTGACAGGATTACGGACAACGGCATTGACCTCGTATCCCTTTTCAAAGCGTGTTGGACCGCGTGTTTACCTATTCCGCCGCTATCTCCTTGCCATCATGATCAGATTCGCGATGACCGTACGGAGCCGGCGACGCTTAACCGGGCGTTTCATCTGCGGTCCTTTTCGTCCGATTGACTCCTGACCGATCATGCGGAGGATGTTATATGCGAGAATTGTCAATTCAAGGATCAGTGCATTGGTATCGAATTTTTCCGATGGGAGACGTTCAAGGTCCATGTCCGTCTTGATTTCACTTTGGTACTGCTCGGATTCACCATGCGCATGATACTGTTTGATGATATCGCGGTCTGAGAAATCGAGGTTTGTCCACCAGGGATTGACTTCCGTATCGGACGGTAATAAAAACTGACCGTGTTTATCTATGGAACGCTCGATGATCTCATAACCAGCGCGGAGGGTGACGGTCTTTTTCTCGCCGCTGTCGCAGGTGTATGATACCTGCTTCCAGTCGCTTCCAATGTAGACCGTTTTGCCTTCCCTTGGCTCCTCAATATCCCGGCAGTGGGTTTTGGCCATTTCCAGCCACTCTTCCCTGCTCTCGCGACGAAGGTTGCGTTTGATCACAAAGTGGCAGTCTGTTTCCAATAAGATGCCTATATTTTCAGCGGAATCATTGCCGGAATCAAGACGAATCATCAGCGGTTCCGGTGTCAGTTGGCGGCAAAGGCGGATCGTTTCCCGTAAAAAATCCGGTGTATTGCACTGACAATGCTGATTGCCTATGCGCAGCTCGGTATTGACAAGGTAGCCTTCCGTTCCGATATACGCCATGATGGGAACGTAGCCGTCACAGTCTTTGTAAGTGTGTGTAACACCTTCCTTTTTTGTTTTGGAAAGATCGAAGGGGGTCACATCAATATCTACCGGGACATAACCGTTTGGCAGTTTGGAAGGAACGATACCGTTTGACCGCAGCATGTCGATGTTTTCTGACAGGATCTCATCTCTGAGGGAATCTCCGATTAAGTCCATCCGTTGCCGGAGTGTTTCTTCAGAAGGGATGCTTCTGGTAATACCGAGAGCCATCTTGTAAAAGTCGGGATCGTCCTCCATGTCATGGACAGAAACAAAGTCAGGCTTGCCCATACAGAGCATCCCAAGATAGGTCAGAAGAATATCGCCATTTTTTATCTGATGCTGGGAGTGGTTCTCTGTGACGTCCATACGGTTACAGTTCTTTACAAAGTCGCTTTTACCAAGGATGGCACCTACTACAGCCAGCCCGCTGGCAGGGATAATTCGCTCGTTGGTGAATTCAATTTTCATTTTCTTCATGGTATTTTGCTCCTGCTATCTGTTTTATACCTATTGATTATATCAGAAAATTGCTCACCTATCAGGTGAAAATAAAAATAATGCCAAAATAATGTTGATTGCCACAGTGATCACACAATCACACCCTAAATTTTTAAAATTGGTTGTAATTAGCAAATGTTCATGGAAAAATAAAATGCAATCAGGGCATCCAGGGCAGCCTCTTTATTATATTAAGTCAAGATATCATTTTTTCAAAATCCCAGTCCTACGCTGGCGCATTTCGAATTCCAAAGCCGGGATGAGGGAGCTCCGGGGCTGAAGCGGTTCCGGGTATACGAAGCCTATACCAGCATACAGTTCAATATGGAGGTCGTTACCTATGTGGTCTATCAATGTAATTAATCCAACCACATCCATTACGGAGGGCATCAACACCTACCGGATTATCTCGATTCTCTTAAATAACAAAAATGCAGACAGGATCATTGCCGAATCCTCTTTCCAGATTTTTCAGAAGCAAAGGGAAGTTCCCGGCATTATTCATGGTGAGATGCATAAGCTCCAGGCCATATTATATGCGTTTATCCCCATCGCGCTAAAACAAAAAATCAGAAAAGAAAATAATATTGAGGTACTAAGTAAACTGCTTAGATATGCAGCAAAATGTAAATCAATTGACGAATTTATACAAAAAGCTTTATAAGAAAATAAATAAATTATGAGAACAAAAAGCATGTTCTCATAATCGGATTTACTGTGAAAAAAACATCCGCCTTTTATCGCTTGACTTGCTTTAATGTTGACACTGTAAGCGTTAAACCAAGTGGCTGAAAGACCTTCAGTAAAGTATCCAGATTGGGTGTGGTTTTGAAAGACTCAATCCTTGCCACAGAAGACTGCGGGATTCCGCAGAGGGATGCAAGTTCTCTCTGGCTGATGCCAAGTGCATTACGCTGCCGGGTCATAGCACCCACAATAGCAGTGAGGCTTTCAGCTGCCTCAATATCCTTTTTGCTCTCAGGGTCAATAGCTTTTACATGGTCTTTATAATCATTCCAAGTTTTCATGTGTTGCCAGCCTCCTTCCTGGAAAGATAATCATCGCGTTCTGCTTTTGCCTTATCAATTTCACGGCGTGGTGTTTTTTGCGACTTCTTACGAAACTGATGAAGAAGAACAAATGTATATCGTTTTCAAAATAGAAATAAAACACACGGTTATTGCCGGGACGTAATTCCCAGATTCCGTCACCAAGGTGTTTTGTAACATTCTCCGGCAAATGAGTTCCGTTATCCTGCAGAAGCTGGATGTAAAGAGTTGCCTGTTTATATTGTATACGAGCGTCCTTGTTTGTCGCCGCTTTTATTCGCAATGTTTCGAGAAAGTTCCAAATTTAGGATTAGCCATTGTTCTTTTCATAGAATTCGATTGTGTACATCCTTAGTGTGCTCCAGATTGAATAGATTTATTTCCTGCATTCATGATAGTATAAATGCTATCAAATGTCAATGCGGTCATTCATCTTCAAAAAACCTACAAAAAAATACCAAGTCGCCCAATGAAATGCCGCAGGTGACACAGGCCAATCTCACAAAAGAGCAGCTGCCCTTGCAGAGCAAATCCAGATCAGCTCAAACAAATCACTGAAACAAACCAGGACTTAAGGTTGCAATTTTTCAGGCATCTTGGTAAAATAGTTTTAGTAAAAGACAGGCATATTTATTACACAAAAAGATACGGTGGTTCAATGGAAATCAGAAAAATGTCATATTTTGTTTCAGTTGTAAAACATAAGAATTTTACAAAAGCGGCGAAGGAACATCACATGGTGCAAACAGCAATGAGCCGCCAAATAGCGGCAATAGAAGAAGAATTGGGAGTCATTCTGTTAAAGCGCAACAACAGGACGGTTTTACTTACACCTGCTGGGGAAGTTTTTTATATCAAAGCATTAAAGGTTATAGAACTGTACAATGGGATGATCTCGGAAACCCAAAAGACAGCGAAGCTGCATCCTAAAGCATTAGAAATTGGCTTTGGTCATTATGAACATATTTTAATTGCGCAAGTTGTTTCAGAGTTTCGCTCCCTTTATTCGGAAATTGATGTTTTGGTTGCGAAATATAGCTATAACGACCTTATCACACATTTACAAGCCGGAAAAATAGATGTAGTTTTTACACTTCCCTTTAGTTCCGCCTTTGTATCACTGGATGAGACTGTGGTGAAGCAGGTCTTTCCTTCCACGATGTATATCGTGGTAAATAAAAAGCATCCGCTTGCTCAGTTTGATACCATATCAGTCGATTTACTGAAAGAATGTACTGTAATTACTTTGACAGAAGATTCCGGTCCTTGTTCTCTGGAGGTCTTAAAACAATTTACGATGACAGCCGGTCTTAACATCAAAGATATTATTAATGCCAATAGCTTGGAATCACAGATGTTAATGGTAGAATCTGGGCTGGGTGTGGCATTTTTACCGAGTATTTGCATCAATCATCTAACACCGAATGCGAAAGCTATTATTTTAAAGGATTTTGATCCCGGGAATTTTGTTGCCATGTATCAGAAATCCAATGAGAATCCTTTTATAAAAACTTTTCTGCAATTGGCATCTATGAAAGGCAGCTGACAAAATGATAAAATTAAAGGAATATTGCCTGACCAACCCGGGTTGGTCAGGCAATATTCCTCTTGCTTTTTTTTGTCTTAGTCTTCCGGTTTTTTAGTCAGAGCTATTCCTACGCATAGAAACAGTCCGCCCCATACAACGCAGCAGCCAACAATCATCATAACCAGTGCAAATGGATTCATATGAAGTCCTCCTTGTTCATCGAATTATTCAATATCAACTTGCCATGGGCGTTTACAGAATACAATAGCAACACCGATCATAAGTAAAACTGTACCCCAACCGAATACAATATTTGATATCAATGTGATAGAGTCCATACCAAACATCTTCATAATACCAGACACAAAATTTGTAATAACGGTAATTCCCAACAGGATAGGTGTAAAGTATTTTAGTAAGTAACCCCACCATTTGCCGATCCTGAAGTCGGAGTATTGGTTTGCGTCTTCCCTGAGCTTCTCGGTACCATAAATGTAACTGATTGCAATAACTTCCACCAGACCAAGAGTGGCGATCACATAATTTGCCACGTAAGAATCCGCCAGATCCAGAATAAAATTAAACCCGCAGTGTGTAGCAAAGATACCACTGCCAACAAATCCGACGATGGATATGATGGTGGTTAATTTTTTACGTGTAATCTTAAATTTATCTAAGACTGCGGTACTGAAAGACTCAAGCATAGAAATACTGGAGGAAATACCAGCTATAAATAAACAAAAGGAAAATAAAAATCCTAAAAAACCTTGAACCACAATGTTGGATGACATGGTTGAAATTGCTATAGGAAATGCGATAAAAGCAACTCCGGCTCCGGTTCCAAACGAGTCAAAAGAAATTCCTTGTTGATTGACCAAAAATCCCAGTGTTGAAAATACGGTAATTCCGGCAATAATATCAAAAGAGCTGTTTGAAAGCACGGTGATAAATGAATTGTTTACAATATCTTGTTTTTCTCCCAGATAAGAGCCGTAAGCAATCATAACACCAACTGCAAGTGTGGTGGAGAAAAACACCTGTGCATATGCCGCAATCCATATACCGGGGTTCAAAATCTTAGAAAAATCCGGTGTAAATAGTGCATTTAGCCCAATGCTGGCACCCTCTAACCTCATGGAGTTAATCATAAAAACTACCATTAGAATCATAAGCAGAGGAGTGAATATCTTTGAGGCTTTTTCAATTCCACCGGAAATTCCCCGCCGGACGATGATCCAGTTGCAAAACCACACGACAATCACTGCGCCCAGCATATAAAGACTGATACCGCTTGCAAAGTCGAACGCATGCCTGGCCTGCCCGGTGATAACACCTAACAGTGGACCTGGATTGCTCATCCAGTTTATCATACCGAAGGCATGACCAATACAGTAGATCATAAAGATGACGGAGATGGATATGATGGTGCTGTAGAACATCATGACCATGAGCGGTACCATAACCTGTACCCAGCCGATTATCTCCAGATTCTTTTTAAGCCTGGCAAATGCCTTTATAGAACCGCCGCATATTTTTCGACCATAGGTGTATTCCATGATCATCAGAGGGATGGCACATGTAATAATGGCGACAAAGTATGGAAGAAAAAATGCTCCGCCACCATTCTTATAAGCTTGAAACGGAAATCGCCATAAATTACCTAATCCTACCGCAGCTCCAATTGCTGCGAATAAAAAACCTGCTCTGCTGTTCCATTGATCGCGCATAATAACCCCCCCCCTCCCCTAATATTTGATGGGTTCCAAAGATGCTTGAAAGTGCCGTAAAACCGGCGGCTCCCAGGTGATTTGGTATCCGCGTTTGATTTCGGATGCCCTTTGCTTGACGGCAATTAACGCATCAGCCATGATGTCAATATGTGCTTGTGTATAAACGCGGCGGGGAATCGCAAAGCGTGTGAATTCAAAATCAGAACGAAGCTGTACGCCTGTATCAGGATCGTTGCCCAGCATAAAGGAACCGATGTCACAGGTACGGATTCCCGCTTCCTTGTAAAGTTCTATTGCCAGCACCTGGCCAGGGAATTCATTATATGGAATATGCGGAAAAAATGCTGCGGCATCCACAAACACCCCATGGCCGCCAACTGGCGATTGGTAAGCGATTCCTGCCTCGTCTAGTTTACCGGCCAGGTATTCCATCTGACCAATGCGATATCTTAAGTAGTTTTCGTCAATTCCTTCATAAAGTCCAATGGCCAGGGTTTCAAGATCACGTCCGGAAAGTCCCCCATAAGTATAAAATCCTTCAAATGAAATGCAGTTAGCTTTTATTTTTAATATTATTGGTGAATTGCCATCCTTTACTCCAATCAGGCCGCCAATATTTACAATGCTATCCTTTTTGGCAGACATTGTAAACATATCGCCATAGCTGAAAAACTTGCTGACAATTTCTTTTATCGACATATCTTTGCATTCTTCCTCTCGCTGCTTTAAGAAGAATGCATTTTCCGCATATCTGGCAGCATCAATATTAAGAGGAATATGATACCTTTTGCAAATTTCTGATACTGCTCTCATGTTTGCCATAGATACAGGCTGACCACCGGCGGAGTTATTGGTAATAGTCATTACAACGAGACCTACATTTTCGGCACCCAGTTTCTCGATTAGTTTTTCTAATTTAGCAACATCCATGTTGCCTTTAAAAGGAGCTCTTATCGAAGGGTTTTTTGCTTCTGCGACCACACAGTCAATGGCTCGGGCTCCTGCCAACTCTACATGTGCTCTTGTGGTATCAAAAAACATATTGGAAATAGCAAATTTGCCCTTGGACAGGAGGATGGGGAAAAGTACCTTTTCGCCAGCACGACCCTGATGAACCGGTTGTATAAAATCATAATCGAAGATATCTTTACCGGCATCAACTAATTGATAGTAACTGGATGAACCGGCGTATGCTTCATCACCTCTCATGATGCCTGACCATTGGTCATCACTCATAGCGTTGGTTCCGCTATCGGTTAAAAGATCAATATATACATCTTTGCCACTTAAGCCGAACATGTTGTACTTAGCTTCTTTGATTATTTCGGTACGTTCCTCTCGCGTTAACATTTTAATTCGTTCTACCATTTTAATTCGGAATGGTTCTGGGATATACTTTACATCCATGTTTGATTTCTCTCCTTTACTTATTGTGTATATTTTTGTTATAAACTTATTTAAACACAACAGTAAGTGCTTGTACAATGCTTAAATCAGATGACATCACAACCATTTTGTTATGATATATGCACAGATGAGAGGCTACAATGACAGATAATGAGCTGTTATTAGCCTTGTCAAATATCTTAGATGCCAAGCTCAAGCAATCAATATAACCCAAGCGAATTAATATGAGCGTTATAGCTCAGCCATGCAGAAAAAGTGATGCAATTGGAGTGTAGGGTGTGGGTTTGAAGAAATAGTGTATGCCTGACAGAAAAGCGGAACGCCTCAACACGAGTGTTCCGCTTTTACTGTTTATGGCAGGGGTGTTTTTTCCTTAACGACCGCTAATGTATAGCCTAACGGTTTTAAAATCCTAATCATACTGTTAATTTGTGGTGAATGTACCGCGCTTTCAAGCCGTGCAATTACCGGCTGCTTAATCCCGCATAATTCAGATAATTGCTTTTGTGTTAAACCACTTTGCTCCCGTGCCTCTACAACGGCGCTTATGAGCGATTTTTCAAGGTTTATTATTTCTTCTTCTTCGGGAGTTAAGTTTAATGTTTTACGGAAATCATTCCAATTCGTAGCCATTATTTATCATTCCTT
>Ga0153999_1000603_pt1 | contig 15478 bp, 7 predicted proteins | sample TSNC083MetaG_FD_104675 | JGI IMG/M metagenome (GOLD analysis project Ga0153999, IMG submission 104675) | Attine ant fungus gardens microbial communities from North Carolina, USA - TSNC083 MetaG | ecosystem: Host-associated > Fungi > Mycelium > Unclassified | place: USA: North Carolina, Lumber... | reverse complement strand
TGGCATAGCCATATTCCATCGCCACCGGCGTGACCGCACTCATCAGCGGCACCTCGACCCGGTAGTTCGGCACCTCGATCACAGCTTTGTCACTACCGCTATTCGTGGCTGTTCCGGTTTCCTTATTCACACCGGGATCGGTTGCGGGAGAGGGCTCCGGCCCTTCAGGGGTTCTGATATCGATGCCCGGATCGACCACGGGAAGGCTTGAACGCAGATACCAGTTGTTCTGGCCCGTACCGTTGTGTCCGTTACGATACAGATTGTAATCGTAAGCGCCGGCTGCAACGCGATGACCGAGCTGAAATGCCCCCGGCGCCGTCGTTGCAGCACCGAGCGCTTCAACCACCATGATGCCGTTGTCGGAGGTCATTGCACCGAGCCCGTCGGTGTTGTTGATCCGCAGCACCGTCGAGCCGGTGGCCGAGCCGCCGTTGATCACCAGTTTGTCCGATGGAGACCCGTCACTATCAAGATAGGTGTTCAGTATGATCGTGCCGCCATTACCGACATAATCATTCACTGTCAGGGTCTTGTAGCCTACTGGGGAAGCGGGGTCTCCGATCGGACCGCTGAATTCAATCACGCCGTTATTGGCCAGGGTGGTCAGGTTCGAATTTCCCGTCATCAGCCAGGCGGATTCGGCGCTTAAGCTGACATGCGATGTACCGGCAATATCGGTCGTTGCCGCGCCTTTCACGCTGGACCTTTCCAGAGTGACATCAGCGATGGCAGGATTGGCGAGGTCTGAACTCGCCACATTCAACCATAGCCCGTTATTCACGACAGCAATGGAATCGGTGAATGAAATATTCGCAGCACCCGCATTCACCATCATCGATGCGCCGCCGCGCGTATTCAATGTAACCTGTTCAAAGACAACCGTTCCGGCGTCCCCTGAACCTGCAAGGTCTGTCATGAACAGGCCGGCGGCGTCATTGGCGAATGTCGTAAGAAGGCTATTGGCTATATTGAGATAGCCACCACTTGCCACAACTGCGGCATGGGCACCGACACCCGTGGTTCTCACACCGGCCACGCCGCTGATATCGCTTGAAGCACCGATGGAAAACAGGCCGTAAGAATCCCTGCCGGAGGTGACAATATCCACTTCAGTGACATTCACTTTCCCCCCGGAGTTTGCAACCACACCGGGAGCTTCATGGCCACTCGTCCTGATGAGACCGGCATTGAGATTAACTATTCCGCTATCGGCAGCATGAACTCCATCGGAGCGGTTACCACTCGTAGTCACGTCAACGAGATTGTTGATGGTAGAGCCCGTGCCCGTAGCGTAAAGACCACGCGAGCCGACACCGGTGGTCTTGATTTCTCCTCCACTGGCGTTGATTGTCCCACCGGATTCCACGCTCGCACCATGAGCCGTGCTCCCACTCGTCCGGACAAGACCATCGTTGAGATTGATCGTCGCATTAGTTGCCGCATGAGCTCCGTCTGCAAAATTACCAAGCGTTTCCACTTCTATGACGCTGGTAATGACCGAGCCCAGATCCTTGGCATCGAGACCATGCGCACCGGTGCCCATCGTGGTGATATTGCCACCGCTTGCATTGATAGTTCCACCTAGCTCCGCACCAGCGCCATGGGACGTGTCGCCAAAGGTTTTGACAGTGCCAGCTTCGAGATTCACGGTCCCGTTCGTGACGGCGTGCGCACCATTGGCGAGACTGCCCATTGTGGTGACATCAATGAAATTGTTGATGGTGGAACCCGCGCCTGTGGAATAAAGGCCACTCGCATCCTTACCCCTGGTCGAGATGGTTCCGTCGCTGGCATTGATTGTCCCGCCAGCAGTAGCCGCGGCTCCGAACGCTCTCTCACCGGTGGTCGTGATACTTCCACCGACGAGATTGACCGTTCCGTTGGTCACTCTCGCGCCATAGCCGTTCTTACCATTTGTCAAGATCGTAGCGGAACTTGTAATGACACCTGCAACACCAGCATAAATGCCAACGCCAATCTCATCGCTTGCGGTGATGGTTCCACCGTTGATATTGGCGACTCCATTGGTATAGACACCAACACTATTATAACCGCTCGAGTTAATGGTTACGTCAGTGAGATCTACGATAGTACTACCCGACGCGGTTACACCCATACTGTAACGGCCTGTGTTGGTTATACTTCCCTCTGTAAGCGACAGCCTGCCGCCCGTCTGGATATCTGCTCCATAAGCATTGTTGCCCGTCACGTTGATATCCATCGTGCCGGAAATGTTGCTGTCCGCACCGCCGGTGTAGAGGCCACGGATACCATCCTGGTCGGCTGTCAGGGTTCCGCCATTCAGGACAACGGTGCCGCCATCCCGGGCATAGACGCCATACCACTGCTCGGTACCAGCCATGACAATATTGGCAGCGCTGTTGATGTTTCCGCCGTAAGCCTGGATGCCGAATTTTGAGCCCGCGCCCGTACCATTGATGGTGACAGTACCACCTGTCAGAGTGATTTTCCCTCCGGTATAAGCAACGGCGCCGATATATGGCGCGGTGATGTCGCTGCCATAGGTGATGTCCATGCCGGAACTGGCTGTGAGGCCTTGCGAACGTGCAGGAGAGACCGGGGATATAAGCATGAATACAGCAAGCGCTGTCGTCGAAACCAGTGCATTTCTGACGCGTCTCTGTTTCCGAAGAACCGAAGTGATTTCACTACCCGCAGGCACGAATTCAGCACGCGCTTCATTTCTGCAGGCGCGCTTCATCGCGCCTTCAGGCTGCGTGTATCCACTATTCATATTCCCTAACCTCGACTTGTTTATTTCTTTATTTAAGCCAACTGAAAAATTTCTTTATCAACGCTCCAGGGAGATAGCTGGTACTTTTCAATGCATCCGGAAACTCTTCCAGTGCCTCCCAAATGGTCGATCACTTTCGATTAAATTTTTCTATCAATTCAGACCCGACCTTATTCATACAAAATCGTGGCCTTCCTTGAGACAAATCAAAAGCATTTTTGTATCCAATTCCTGTATTCTTATGCCCTGGTTTTCTTATTCAGGCGGCTCAAGTGCCTCAACAACCGTACCGGACGCTGACAAATGACAAGCAACACTATTTTTCATCCACCCTCCTCCGGTCCTGTGGCCTTATCTTCGAGGAAGCAATTGCGGGTCGAAGCGGCCAACAACGAAACTTTGTCCGGCATTTGCCCCAAAAAATGTCGTATCAATCTCAGGAAGCGACCCGAGAAAGCTCCTCTACGCCATTGTCTGAAGAAATCACTATACTCAGAGGAAGTTTCTCACTTCCGTTGCAGACGGCTTGACACTTACAGGTCATATATCATTGATGCGCATCAAAAATGTGCTTTTCAATTCAATACTTTCTGCATATCTCCAGCCTTTCCTCAGAAGCGTTCATTCCAATCAAATGTTGTATATTTGCAAGCGGTCTTGTCAGTATGCAAATTTGTTTTTCATTAGCATAGACTTAAGGATGATTTTGATAAAATGCAAATTAAAATTAATTGACAGAAATTCGCGATATTTCTTTGAATAAAATTTATTTTTCTTCATTAACTAATTGAAGTTAGTCATATATCATGAAGACAACAAGGCGAAAAATGAACACAATTCTACTCATTTTCGCAGCAGCCAATTGTCCACATCCTATGCGTCAAAACGGCGCGAGAGGGCCGATAGCTTGAAAAACATACGCCGCCCCAAGGGCGGCGCAGCTTTCGACGAAAATGCGGGAATCTTCTGTCTGAATGTATCTTGTGTTCAACAAGAACTAACACATAGCCCTAACCGTTGATTTCGACTTTCCCGGTCTTGTTTGTTGCTATGCATGAGCGGGGAATGCGCGAGGCCTCGCGATCAGCTAACGCGCTGACGGAGCCGAAACAACCGGTAAGAATATCCTTGTTTTCCTGTCGCAACGGAGTGCTGGCGCCGGCGGGGACCGGAGTCGCGACAGGGTTGAAGTTATCTGCCCTGTCGCGTCTGCTGCCATTCTCTTTTTTCATGACCGGAGCAGCCGGGATGTCCCCTTTGCTGCGATAGTCCGGCAATAATTCCTTTGAATGGCTGCTGCCAGGCACCAGCACCCGCTCAATCGAAGGCTTGATCTGGCTGTCAAACAGACTGCCCGGGACCGAATCCCAAGATGACAAAAGGCCGGCGACAGCAAAGGATATCCCGGAAATTCCCATGAAAATTAAGGGTGTGTTAACCATTCCCTGTCTCCTCCTGCCGTTCGAGTTCCTTTTTTGTGCAGGATTCAACGCGCCTAATCTTCTGTTGTTCCTTTACTTTTCGTGTTTTTGATTCGAGTTAGTCGAAAGCTTAACCAGAGATCAAACATCTCACGAAAGAAAGGACGTTCACGCAGGCATTCAGGCCGCCTCCCGAGCTTGCAGGGAGAGGAGTAATTTCTCTAAAATCATCAGGCTGAGACACGCCTTCAGAGCGGATTGAAATACAATCCGCTCCCTCTCAATTTACTGGCGTCAATATTCAGGCCGTTACCTGGTTTGCCTGATGTGCGACCTGCTGGAAGAACAGGGCCTGGCTGATAACTGCGGAGACATTCGCAGGCTGGAAGGGTTTGGAGATCAGGAATGCCGGTTCCGGACGTCCGCCAGTCAGGAATCTTTCCGGATAAGCGGTGATGAAAATTACCGGCACATTGAAAGATTTCAGCAGATCATTGACTGCATCGAGACCGGAAGAGCCATCCGCAAGCTGTATATCGGCAAGAATAAGCCCAGGCCGTTTCGCTTCGGCCAGCTTGATTGCTTCACTTCTCGTCCGGGCAACACCGGTAACGCTATGGCCAAGTTCCTCGACAAGGCTCCGGAGATCCATGGCAATCACGGACTCATCTTCAATGATCAGAATCTCCGTCGCCATGTCGGCGGCGAGTTCCCGGCCTGCTTCATCAATGAGACGGCGCACTTCCGCAGCGTTCAGTGACAGGATGGCAGCAACTTCCTTTTCCGAAAACCCCTCAAGGCAGGAAAGAAGGAAAGCCTGACGCGGCAAAGGCGTTATCTGGCCAATCCGCGCTTCAGCGGGAATACCGCGCTCCGCCAGTTCGCTGACACCGTTGACGGCAAGAGAGCCCCAGATACGCGTATAGGCCTGAAACAGCTCAACCTTGACGCTATGGGTATCCGCATCATGGATAATACGCGGCTCGCTGACCAAAGCTTCCAGAGTTGCGGCAACATAGGCATCACCCGCAACCTGGCTTCCTGTCAAAGCCCTGGCATAGCGCCTGAGATAGGGCAGTTGTTGGACAACCAGTTCAGCTGTCGACATTCCGCATCCCCTTAACTAAGGCCTGAAGACAACTCCTTCCGGCCTGTATGACAAACAAGCGGTGAAGATAGTTTCATGACAGTGAAACCACAACACGCTTGGTACGTTATTAGCGCCAATGTGCAACAATTTTAGCGTCGCGACCATCAATCTTTACGCCAAGATGCTTTGGTTGTGACCCGCAATTGATTCAGCCCAGCCACTTTCCCGGAGCCGTCATACCTTTCGGAATGACGGTCTACAATGGTTTCTGCCGGATACGCCTACTCCAGCATGCTCAAAAGGCAGGCTGCTTCTTTTCGGAAAAGCCACGCAGGAAATGATAGAGAATAATGGCGCCGAATGTTGCTGTGCCGATGCCTTCCAGCGTGAAACCGAAAACGGAGAGCTTGAAGTTTCCGGCTCCCAGAATCAACGTAACGGCAACTGTTATAAGATTGCGCGGGTTGGAAAAACTCACGTTGTTCTCAACCCATATCCGCCCGGCAGTGGCAGCGATGAGACCGAACACCACAACGGACAAACCACCGAGAACCGGGGTCGGGATCGTCAGGATGACGGCTCCGAATTTTGGCGAAAAGCCCAGTATCAGGGCGAGTACCGCCGCAACGACGAAGATCAATGTCGAATAGATTCTCGTGACGGCCATCACGCCCATATTCTCGGCATAGGTTGTGACACCGGTGCCGCCGCATGCACCGGAAAGGATCGTTGCAATGCCATCCCCGATAAAGGCGCGACCGAGATAAGAATCGTAATTGCGGCCGGTCATCGCGCCGATAGCCTTGATGTGACCGAGGTTCTCAGCAACCAGAATAATGGCGACAGGAGCGATCAGGGTAACCGCACGCCAAGAAAAGACCGGCGCAGTGAAAACCGGAGCGCCGAACCAGCTTGCCTCTGCAACCTTCGTGAAATCGATAGCTGGACCAAGCCCGCCGATATTGGTGAGCACATAATAGAAGAAATAGCCAAATGCTCCGCCAATGAGAATCGGCAGTCGACGCAATGACCCCGGGGCATAGACCGCAGTCGCGCCGATGGCGAGAACGGTCACCAGCGCAACCCAGCGCGAGAAGTTGTCGCCGTCCGGAGTTGTTGGTGAAATTCCCGATGCCGTGCTGATGGCGATGGGCGCAAGCACAAGCCCGATCGCTGCAACGATGGCCCCGGTCACCACGGGCGGCATGACCCTTTCGACCCAGCGATGCCCGACGACCTGAACGATGACACCGATCAGCGCATACACCACACCAGCGGCGATGATACCGCCCAGAGCAAGCGCGATATTTGCATCGGGGCCGGTTCCGGCAGTTGTCAGAACCGGACCGATGAAGGCGAAGCTGGACCCGAGGTAACTCGGCACCCTGCCCCGAACCACCGCGAAGAACAGCAGCGTCGCGATGCCGGAGAACAGAATGGCCACGTTGGGATTAAAGCCCATCAGAATGGGAGCGAGAACGGTGGAGCCGAACATCGCCACCACGTGCTGAAGGCCGACGACCAGCGTCTGGCCCATCGGCAATCGCTCATCAGGCATGATGGTGCCTTCGGTCTTCAGCGTCCAGCGCGGCCAGAAACCGTTCTTCATCTATCTTCCCTCGCAGTGTCCGTGGAGCACCGTGCAGAAACGCGGCCAAAAACCTTCTGCAAAAACGACGCGACCTCAAAGATGGGGAGTGGAATGCTGCTTACCCTGACAGGCATTCCGCTCTGAAAAATCGGAGCATCCTAGCGGAGACTTTTACCGGAAGACTAGAGTTGGAAATGGCTTATTAACCGCCTATGACTCGACGTTATACTATCGGAGAACATCACGCCTCTCCGCACGCTGCCTTCCGGTTTTCTTGCTGGAAAACGTTTTCAGGCTGTACATCGCCATTCAGTATTCCCATTCCGCACCGATACCGACAGACGTGCGACCATCCGCGCCAACCTCTCCCTGAATTTTGAGGCGGCGTGTGAGGTCGATTTTGACCGTTGCGGCATTATCCTCGGGCTTGGCTCCCGCTTGAACCCCAACGCTGATTCGGTCGTTGATGTAGCGGGAAGCACCGACCGTTGGACCTCCGTCGGCACCGGTCGTGATGTCAAGGCTGTCGAGACCCAGAGCTTTGCGGGCATTCTCGAAGACATCAACCCCGCTGGCGCCGGAAAGCTGCGCAACAGCCTGGGCAAGTTGCAGAGCCTGAAAAGCCGACAGGGAGCCCGAAGCCCTGGAGAACAGCAATCTGGCCAGTATCTCGTCATTCGGCAATTCCGGTGAAGACGACAGGGTGAAGGAAGGCGCGTTAGCCGGGCCGGTCACGGCGACCTTGGCCGTAATATCGGATGTCTGGGTCTCCGCCAGAAAATCCAATTCCGGCGTCATATCGCCCGTGAAGCTCAGTTTGCCACGAGAGAAATCGAGTCTCTGACCGATAAGAGTGAGCCTGCCCCGAAGCATGTCGAAGCCACCGACCGCAACCGGCTGTTGCGAACTCCCGGTCAGACGCAGATGACCGGCAAGTTCGGCATCGACGCCACGGCCCCGGACAAAAATCCTGTTGAGTGCAGTAATCGAGAGGTCGAGGCCTGCATTGAATGGTGGCGTGCGCGCGGCTCTCAGCTGCGCCTTTCTCAGTGCCTCAAGCCGGGCTCTCACAGCCGGTGGTGGCGATATATGCCGGGCGTTGGGCAAAGGTTGGGCAGTTGCCGGAATTCGGTCAGGGACTGTCACGTCCATCGTGATGATATCGATCCTGCCGGTGACCTGTGGTGTCCTGGCAAGCGGGCCGCTCATAGCCAATGCCATGTTGGCGGTTACTGTAACCGTTTCATTGGAGGCAAGCTCGGCCCGGCTTGCTTCTATCTGGAAAGAACCGGGGAATCCCTGATCCGGATTGATGTCGACACGGCCACTGACGGTAACCGTACCACCATTGCGTGTCTGCGCCGTCAGGCGTTCCACGGTGACATTGTCGCCTCTGCCAACGAACCGGCCTTCAATCCTGTTCAGACGGACGCCCTGAAGAGGGTCGGTAAAGCTGCCGTTCGACAAAGTTGCCTGCCCGGTAACCGCCGGGCGGTTCATCGGACCGGAGAGTGATGCATCAACGTTCACGCGTCCCGTCACCTGCTGACCGGAGGCCGACAGCATTGAATTGGCCGCTGCTGCATCAAGCTGCCCATTGACCCTGACCGTCAGGTTGCCTCTCGGGTTGAAAGGAGCCGTGCCGCTGGCCTGGAGCGTTCCCACCCGTCCTATCGTGGCGGATGCATCAAACGTTGTCCGGTCGCCTCTGAGTTGTCCTTTGACGGCGGCATCCACTGCCGGCAAACCGGCATTGCGGATTTCCGGGGTCATCGCATTGTTGATGGAGAACTCATACTGTCCTTGCGGGCGGGCGATCGGGCCCTTGGTCGAGACACTACCGTCCAGTGTACCGGACACATCCACCTGCGGTGCAAAGAGACCTGCAATCGAGAGCGGCCACCTTCTCAGGCTAAGGCTCAGATCACTGTCAATATTCCCGGCAAGCCCAAGGCTTCCGACTAAAGTCGCCTGACCGCTGTCAGCATTTATCATCATTTCCGGAACGATTAGCGAGCCTTCCCTTAAGCTAAGCATAACCGGCCGGGCAAGCGACACGATATGCCGATCCCGGCGGACAGACAGTGCAGAAATACCAATTTGGACCGGATCAGCTGGCACGATCGCAGCACGCCCGTCAACGGAAAGCCCCTGTGGCCCTCGTGCCTCCAGATTAATAACGCTTTCTGAATTGTTGCCCTGGGCCGTGAGCGAGAACGAATCTGCTCGCACACCGTTAAAAGTCCAGGAACTGCCGGTGAATGAACCATTCAGGACAGGTTTCCTGTAAAGGTCGGTCGCGGACAAATCGGCGTCAAGTTTTTCAAGTGAGGCAGCCTCGAATTTGATATCCGCCCCTGTAGCTAATATCCGGCCGTTCTGGCGACCGTCAGCGGCTGACAGGGCCAGTTCGGCATTCAATGCCCCTGAAAGGCGTGTCAGAACGAGTGCTGACAATTCATCAAGATCCGCCGCAGCGATCTTGATGTTGCCATCCGCCATTCCGTGGGTCGCGGAAAGTGCACCGATGATGGATGCACTGCCCATGCGGATATCAAGACCGTCAAGCCGCCAGCTATCCACTGCCGGACGCGTCAGTTGCGCCGTTCCCTTCAATTTCTTTCCGCCAACATCACCCCGGAGATCGAATGTCGCCTCAAGCGCGCCGAGCAGGTCCCTGGCCGCCATATCGATTGCCAGACTGTCGACCGGGCGCCCGAGTGCGCTTGCCTTGTCCGCCACAACCGAGAGTCTGAGGTCAGGATGCGACAGGTTGCCGGTCACCTGCGCCGTGGCAGAAGCTCGCCCCTTGAGACGCGCGTCGGCTTTGGCAAGATCGGTGATATTCAATTGCAGGCGGGCATCGGCATTCTGCTCGCTCACGATGCCGTCGAGCATCGCAGTCAGCTGAGCCGCATCAAAGCGGATGCCGTCAAACGAAATACCATCTTTCCAGACCCGTGTGCGTCCCTTCAAAGCGACGGAGCCACCAAGAAGACCGTCCAGAGCCTGGGTGTCGAGCGATAGATTCTGCAAACGCGCATCAGTATCAATTGTCAGTCGCTCGTCCAGCGTGCCTTCGAGTTTGGAGCTAAGTTGCAGGCTACCCCGCAGCGGCCTCCCCACAAGAGTGGAGAAGGCTGCAAGATCAGGAGATGTCGCTTCGATGAGCCCATCGGCGCCACGTGCAGAAACCATGCCACGGTAACTGGCATCAAGTGTCGGTGTCGTCACTTTGAATGTACCGACATCGAATGCACCGTTTTCCTGACGTACCGCCTGCAATGCCAATGTCAGGCTGGAACCGACGATATCGGCCCATTGTCCTTGCGGGGAGGCGATTCCATCGAGCTTCGCATCTGCCTGCAACGACCATTTGACCTGGGTCGGCAACATATCCTTGCCGATAACGCTCTGCGGCGCGGCATTCACGGTGACAAGGCCGGAGCCAAGCTTGCCCTCAGGCGACGAGAATCCCGCAATCTCGAGCTTTGCCTGAATCTCGGGAGCATTCATTGCCCCCTTGACCGTGGTATCGAGATTGAGGCGTTGCAGTTCTGATTGACCCGCGCGAGTACGTCCATCCTGGCCAGACAAGGAACGTGCTGAAAGCGTGAGATCGAGATTACGCTCCGCTGAAACCTCTCCGGACAATTGCAACTGAGCGATGCCGGAAGCAACGGTGAATTGCCTGATCATCAACGAGCTGTCGTCACCGAAAACAATCCGTCCCGTCACGGTTGTTGTTCCCGCCGCGACGATGGCCGCCGGCTGGGGCAGCAATGCCTCTATTCGTGCAGATGCATCAATATCGAGTTTGCGACTGCTACCTTCTCGCAACAAGACAGCTGTACCGCTGGCATCAAGTTGCTCTCCGGCTGTATAGGCCATTGTCGCCTTGAAATCGTCAAGAACACCCCGCCCCTTCACCTCGAAGTGAATTGGCGGCAGATTGGGCAGGCGGAGCAGTCGGGCAGCGAGACCACCTGCGGGTTCATCATGTTCGAGATCGAGCGCAAGCGCCTGCGTGTCGGGAACAAACGACAGATTGATACCGACATGACCTGCCGCATCGAGACGCTTTAACGCGAGATAGAGTTGAAGGCCTTCCGACGGATCACCAAGTTCGGCCGAACCGTTCACGGACAACCGTGCTTCCTGGCCCAACACAGGCTCGCCAAGACGGGCCTCGTTCAGCTTGAAATTCCTTACCACGATTTTGACCGGCAGATCCGGCAGGATATTGCCCCTGCTCTCTTCCGGAGGCTGCGCTTCACCCGTTGCGACAGGGCGGCGGTAGACATCGAGATTATCAAGCTCCAGCGTCTCAACGCTCAGCTTGCGGCTTAACAGAGCCGAACGATTCCAGACCAGCCGGGCACGATCAAGCCTCAACCATACCCCATCCCTGTCGGATATCGTCAGATCACGAATGATGGCATTCGATGAGAGCGCTCCTTCAACCGAGCCGATGGTGACCCTGTTGTTCGCTGTCGAGAGAGTCCGTGAAATAATGTCGCTTAGAAAAGTGCCACCATCGTTTCCGCGCCAGAACACCACCACCGCTATGGAAGCGATGAACAGGAGGATAAAAACCAGGAACCCGGCCAGAAACAGCCTGAGCTTGCGACGGGAGCGATGGAGAGGTTGTCCGCTCATCAGAAGGCCTGCCCCAAGCTGACATAGAGCACGACCGGCTTGTCACCGTCGCGCTTGTTGATCGGGAAGGCGAGATCGGCACGGATAGGGCCAATCGCCGTGTAATAGCGCAAGCCTATGCCGGCAGCATAGTGAATGCTCTCGCCGAAATCCGGATAGCTCGATTCGAAGGCCGTTCCGAAGTCGAAAAAAGGAACGACGCCGATTGTGTCGGTTATTTTGATGCGTCCTTCAATGGAACCCTCAAGCAAGCTGCGACCACCAATCGGATCGTCGTCAACACCTTTCGGGCTCAGGGTTCGATAGGCATACCCGCGCACAGAACCGCCGCCGCCGGCATAGAAGCGCCGATTTGCCGGAATTTCATCGAGGCCCGGCCCCAGGATAGAGCCGATTCCAAGACGCCCTGCGATAATATAACGAGCATCCTGATCGAGTGCATAATAGGTCGATGCCTGCGCCTTGCCCACCACCATACTCACAGTGGAGCCAAGAAAACCGGCATAGGGCGAAATGGAAGCAGTGAGACGTATGCCCCTGGTTGGGTCGAGCACATTATCCGTAGAATCATAGGTAACCGAAACCGGCGTGCCGACGAGAGTATAGTCAACCTGTCCGAGAGAGTCGCTGGTCTGGCCTCGCTCATATTCCACGCCACCCTGCATCGAGAAGCTATCGGAGAAACGATGCTTCACAGCCATGGTGGTATTGACGAAGCGACTGGTGTAGCCATCGGTAGTTTCGCGTGCACCGACAACATCGGCGAGAAAGTCGTTTCGTGTTCCCCACAATGCCGGTTTGATGAAACTGATGGAAACCTTGCCGCCAAGATCGCTCCAGTCAAACCCCTTCTTGCGCTGCGGCGCCGTATCGGGGCGGGAGGTGTGCACGAGATCGCCGTCAATCCTGATCCGCTCTCCTCCCCCGAACAGGTTACGATTGGCCCAATAAGCCCTGATACCAGGGCCATCCGTCGTGGAGTAGCGGGTTGAAAAACCGAAAAGACGGGGAGGCCTGTCGGCGATGTCCAGCTCCAGAGGCAAATTTCCATCTGCATCAAGCGCCTCACCTTCGCGAATCCTGATCGAGCCCAATGCTTCTATCCTGCCAACCGATCTGCGAATGTCGGCGACTGCCTGCGGTGAATACGGATCCCCCGGCTCAGCATAGATAAATGAACGAACCACCGCCGGATCGACCCCAGAGCTACCCTTGATGCTGACGGTACCGAGGCCCGCCTTGGGCCCAGGATCGACAACGAAGGTAATATCGATGGCGTATGCCGGATGATCGATAACCGGATCTCGCGATACGACCCTCGCGAAGGGATATCCAAGAGAACGGAGCCGATCGACGATACGAACCTCCGCCGCCAGAATTCTTGCTGTCGGCGCCGGATCACCTTCGTTCAGCCTGACGACGCTCTCAGGTAACTGACTTTCCGGAAAGGGGCTTCGCGTCCGAAAATCCCTCACCACAATGTCACGCAATGTAAAGGGGGTGCCGGGCGTTACCTGAATGGTGACCGGCACAATAGCTCTGTTGCGAGCACTTTCCGCCCGTGACGCGGCTTGAGAAACAGCAACGTCACCTTTGCTGATATCAATTCCGTCAATCAGGATCGATACCGTGCCGTTATAATAGCCCGATCCCCACAGGGCGTCCGTTATGGGAGAAATATCAGCACGAGCCCGGCGAACGAGCCCTTCGCCATCAGAAGGGAAATCCCTTCTCAGACGCATCAGAACCGAAGCATCATTGATGTTCTGTTTCAGCTTACTGCTGTCGGTGCCCTCTATCTTCGGCTCATAGGCTATTGCATTGGCGCTCGGCTTCACCGGCTCTTCACGACTGCCAAAAAGCCCGAAAAAATCGAAAGCCATCGCTTCCCGCGGCCCTGCCACCAGAACGGAAAACATGAGGACAAAGGCGACGGCCGATATCCTTCTGGCATTCATTTGTAACGCAACTGCCACCAAACAGGGCTTTCTTCAGAAAAACGAACCTAGACTATAATGTCCATTACAAACTTAGAAAAAATTAATTCTCCTTCATTCCAAGACGGGCATATTCGAGATACGGGCTTATCACTTTCAAGCATAGCTTGCTGAAATAACATACCTTTCCTTATAGCCGTTTCCCACAGCCCTTTTTTCCGCCCCGAGATGGAGAGGATAAATCACTTTATGGTTAACATGTCATCCCATTCAAGCTTCTACTCCAAACCATTCCATTAAAGTGGAAGTTTGACTTGGTTATGATGTCTTCCCCCGGTTTATCACATAGAATGTTTTGGTTTAACCGGAGTCTACTTAAACGCGCCTTACTTTAAATTCACCATAGCATTCCAGGGGAAGATTGTATTGCTCCCTCCTCATCCGAAGCCCCATCGCTCAAAAAAACCACACTTGCGCACAGTCATCATTAACACTCGCTAACCGTATTAAAGATTGTATAAACATGAACTGATGTATCGAGGAAATATAGCGTCCACCTCCGGGTGCCAGACGAATTTTTTTGAACCTCGGAACGCTTATATATGAATTTAAAAAACATCAAATCTATTGCACGCTTTAAATATTCTCACGATTACCACCGGCTATATTTAGGCAAATACATACAAAGAAAATAATTTATCTATAATATTAACAAATATAAGAAAATATTGAATATATAAATGAAGATTATCTCAATATAAATTTTCAACTTTTGTTAATAAAGCATATTGATTCAGCATACCGAGTTCGCTACATCCCCCTTTCGTTCCGTATCTCAAAGAAGGGGGTTATCATGCGTTTTGCTTTGTTGGCGAGTGTTCTCGCGGTTGTGCTGGCAGGTTGCCAGTCTCCTGAGCAATCGATGGACAATGCTGAAAATGTTTGTCTGCGGACCGGCCTGAAGCCGGGAACCAAGCAATATAACAGGTGCATCCAGGCCAGCTACGAAAACAACCGTCGCAATTCCGAGCAGGCGACCAACGCCGCAGTCATCGGCGCTGCTGCGGGCGTCATCGGTGGTGCAGCAATCGCCGCAAGTGCGCGCCCACGCTATTACCGCTGCAATGGCTGGGGCTGCTGGTAAGATTTCTGTACGCAGGGCCTCTGCCAGATGTGCAATGATCCGCTGTTATCAAGGGGTGCCCTTAGGCGCCCCTTTTTGCATATTTAATGATAGCTCATAGGCGGAGATTCGCTCATTGGCACGAATGAAGTAATCCAAATTTACATTTTTAAAGAACAAAAAACAGTTAATTTCTCAATACCGGGCGACATTTCTCAATCAAAGAGACGCCAATTCCTTAATTGCCAGAACTATTCAACTGGAAATTAGTCGATAAACAGTCCGTAAAATGCCGATTTTACGGCAAGTGTTGCAAGCGCGCGATATTGAAACACTGTAAGGTTCCATTAGATGTCATCGTGAGTTTTACTTGCGGGTGTGGATATGAAGAAAAGTCTGTTGCTCTCGGTGTCTCTCGCCGCCCTTTCAACGTCCGCACTGGCAGCAGATTTCACCTTAAAACCAGCGCGACCGACAACACCGGTCGCGGAGCCCTACAGCTGGAGCGGCTTTTATGGCGGCGCGCATATCGGCTATGGCAGAGGCAACGAAAGCAACAACCAGAGAAGCTTGTTCCCACCTGTGCAACCCACCGCCGCACCACCTGTTGTGGAGCCGACCCAACCGCCGGTAGAGCCGACAGTTGCACCAACCTCTCCACCAATACCAACAATCGAGCCGACAGTAGCTCCTCCGTTCCCTACTGCTCCTCCTACAGTGCCTCCCACAACAACAACCCCCATCAACCCACCCGATGACCCAGTTCTAGCGTTTTTCAAGCCGGCAAGCGCCATCAGCCTTCCCCAGATGGCCAACAATCAATCATTGGAGCCGGACGGTTTCCTCGGCGGCATCCATCTCGGCTACAATTATCAGATCAATCAGTTCGTCGTCGGCGT
>Ga0153999_1000602_pt1 | contig 15482 bp, 16 predicted proteins | sample TSNC083MetaG_FD_104675 | JGI IMG/M metagenome (GOLD analysis project Ga0153999, IMG submission 104675) | Attine ant fungus gardens microbial communities from North Carolina, USA - TSNC083 MetaG | ecosystem: Host-associated > Fungi > Mycelium > Unclassified | place: USA: North Carolina, Lumber... | reverse complement strand
TATTCCTTTTTGGTTTTTCTTGGTTTATCATTGCTGCAATTGGAGAATACATATATAGAGTACATATAATAAAAGGAGGATCTTCATCATGGGGAAAAAGGCAATCATAAGTGCGACTTTGTTCATTGGGCTTTCATTAACACCACTTAGTGGGATTTCTAATATGAACATAGTTGGAGAGAACGGGCAAATTACAAATGAAGCCTATGCAGATCAATTAAACAATGTGCAATTGAATAAAAAAGAAGCTGAGGGACAAATTGAAGCATTTATGAAAACCCTTATTCAGCCAACAGATGAAGATGGAAAAGTATTGCATATTAAAAGCAAAGCAGATCTCCTGAACAGATTTAAGGATATTGCTAATCAGCATGCTGCCGAGCCATTCATTAATGAATTATATGAAGAAGAAAACGGTTCAGTTTATCTGAAATCTACTGAGCTGCCACCTTCTTTTGATAAACAAGCTGATTATGATGTGGTACAATTGTCCAGAGGGAAAGCGGAAGTAAAGCAACATCTAAATTCCGCCCTGTACGGAGAGTTAACAATTACCATTCAATTTGATTATAACGATAAGTGGAAGATCTCACGAATCGTAATTAGATAAAAGTAGATGAATGAGAAAAAGGCAGCTGAATTGAAAAATGCATACATTTAAAGATTATTATCATAATGAGGTTATTTTATCGTTTGATGACGAACCTTTTTCCAAAGAACCGAAGCATGTGTGGGTCATTTGCAGATATGAAGGAAAATGGTTGCTTACAGCTCATAAGGAACGTGGATTAGAATTTCCTGGAGGTAAGGTTGAAGATGGAGAGACAGCAGGGAATGCTGCTCTGCGTGAAGTGATGGAAGAAACAGGTGGAGCGGTTTCTACATTGCAATATATCGGTCAATACCATGTAAGTGGGAAAAGCGCGACTATTATAAAAAACGTCTACTATGCAGAGATTGAGAAATTACTTGAAAAAGAAACGTATTTTGAAACAAATGGACCGGTATTGCTGAATGATCTTCCTAATAATATTCCAAATAATGCAGATTACAGTTTTATTATGAAAGATGGGGTACTCACTCATTGTTTGGAAAAGATCAGTGATGCTTGCAAGTGAAAAAGCCGAAAAGCTGCATGGATAGAAGATGCAGTATTTCGGCTTTTTGCTATGCAGAATGGCGAATAAGCCATTTTTCTAAGCGCTCGACGAGTTTAAACATGATTGCGGCAAATATGGCAATCAAGATTAAACTGGACATGACGAGGGTGAAATCGAATACTTGGAATCCATAAATGATCAAGTAGCCAAGTCCTTGTCTGGAAACTAGGAATTCCCCAACAATTACACCAACCCAGGCAAGCCCAACATTAACTTTGAACGTGGAAATAATCGCCGGCAATGTGGAAGGGAATACGGCTTCTTTAAAAACTTGCCATCTCGTTGCACCAAAACTTTTTAACACGCGCTCATAGTTCGGATCAGCTTCCCGAAATGCGGAATAGACGACGAGAGCTGTAATGATGACAGAAACCATTGCGCCCATTGCAATAATAGAGAAATAACCGGGACCGAATGCGACGATTATAATCGGTCCAAGGGCTACTTTTGGCATTGCGTTAAGGATGACTAAATATGGATCTAGAATGCGTGACAGTCTTTTTGAACCCCAAAGCAGACTGGCGATTAAGATCCCGGCCATGGTTCCGATAACGAATCCGAGTACAGTCTCAAATAAAGTAACTTTAATATGAACGAACATGGAACCGTTCATTAGTCTGTGACGTAGTAATTCAAATATGCTTGAGGGTGAACTAAATAGTAATGGGTCAATCCAATACATTCTGCTAGCTGTTTCCCATAGAATAAAGAAGGCAGCAAAAATGGCAATCTGCCAACCGAACACCAGCTTTTTCTCTTTCTTTAACTGGGTCTGATACTCATCCCAAAGTACATCTCTGTTCTGTTTCATGTTCCACCACCTTTTGCTGCCGATTCAATTTCATTCATGGAACCCCATACTTTATCAAAAACCATTTGGTATTTTGGATGTCTTCTGCACATGAAGGGTCGTTCATCTCTTAATTCAATGGGCATGTCAAAGATTTGGTGAATCTTTCCTGGTTGCCGGTCCATTACAATGATACGGTCACTCATCGATATAGCTTCTCCAATGTCGTGTGTTACGAGAATTGCTGTTTTTTTGTATGTTTTAAGAATTTTGGCTACAAGGTCTTCCAGTTTTAGTTTTGTAAAATAATCGAGAGCTGAGAATGGCTCATCAAGCAGCAGTATTTCCGGTTCATTAATGAGTGTGCGTACGAGTGCGGCACGTTGCCGCATTCCTCCTGAGAGAGAATGCGGATACTTGCTGCTTACATCAGGTAAGCCGACTTCGTCTAGCAAATGGCACGCTTCAAGCTCTATTTCTTCATTCCTTACTTTACTGATTTGTGGTCCAAGGAGAACGTTGTCAAGTATCGTTTTCCATGGGAAAAGGTAATCTTGCTGTAGCATGTAGCCGATTTTATGATCTTGGTCATGAAGCGGCTCTCCTTTTAGAAGAACGTTGCCCTCCGTTTGCTTAATTAGTCCGGCAACTATATTCAATAAGGTTGACTTGCCACATCCACTCGGACCAAGTAGGGAAACGAATTCTCCTTCTTTCATGCTAAAGCTGACTGAATCTAGCGCTTGAGTTGTGCCATTTTTATTGAAAAATAGATGCGAGATTTGATTGACTGCGAGGAATGACATGAATCTCCTCCTCCTTTATTATTTCATCGCCTTTTCTGCAAAATTTGTATTGACGAGTTCTGTATAAGGTACATCGCTTGGAAGCTCTCTAGCTTCTTTCATAATATCTTTCAAATTCTCCCAAGCTTTCTTCTGTAAGCGAGGGTCTTGTGCGTAGGAGCCTTGTTTTTTATAGCGATCAATAGAAGTTGCGAGGATATCAACATCTGTATCTTCAAAATAGGGTTCTATAGTCTTGGCAATTGTTTCGGCATCATTATCTTCTACCCATTTTTGCGCTTTATAGAGAGCATTAGTGAATTTTTGAATCGTTTCAGCATCGTTTTTCAGCATACTTTCTTTGGCCATGAATACAGTGTAAGGGACTTCTCCGGAAGCTTCTCCGAATGAAGCGACGATATGGCCCTTACCTTCTTTCTCAAAAATACTTGCAGTCGGTTCGAATAACTGAACATATTGGTCTTTACCAGAAACAAAAGCACCTGGAATATTGGCGAAGTCAATATTTTGTTTAAGTGTTAGATCGTTTTTGGGATCGATATCGTTTTTCTTTAGGACAAATTCGCCGACCATTTGTGGCATTCCGCCTTTACGTTGCCCGAGGAAGGAACTACCTCTAAGTTGTTCCCAAGTAAAATTAGAATCTGGCTCTTTGGAAACGAGGAAGGTGCCATCTGTACGTGTCAATTGTGCGAAATTAATCACTTTGTCTTTGGGTTTCTGATCATGAACATAGATGGATGTTTCAGATCCGACAAGAGCGACATCGACGCTACCTGATAAAAGGGCCGTCATTGTTTTGTCTCCTCCCCAAGTTGTTTGCAAGTCGATTTTCAGTCCTGCATCCTTGAAGAAGCCTTTTTCTAAAGCAACATATTGTGGAGCATAGAATACAGAGCGAGTGACTTCCCCAACTTTGAGCTTTTTAATTGTTTCCTCCTTCTTCTCTGTTTGGTTGGCGCTGCAAGCAGCAAGCAACAATGTTGAAAGAAGCAAAGCCATTGCTCCGAATAACTTTAATGTCCTCATCTTCATCTTCATCTTCCCTTCGCATGAATTTCAGGTCACAAGCAGTTTATGCACAATTGAGAGCGTGTGTGATTGCCTAAGGGCAGGGAAGAGAGCACAATAAAAAAACCGACTGCTAGCTCCGTTTGGAGAAACAGTCGGTTTTGCATGTGAATTAACCTTTATAGACAGGTCCAGCTTGTGTGATAGCTTCACTAGCTTCGAACTTATTAAAGTTCTCATGGAATTTAGCAGCAAGTTTTTTAGCTGCTTGGTCATAAGCCTCTTTATCTTCCCAAGTTTGTTTTGGAACAAGTACTTCATCTGGAACACCAGGAACCTGAAGTGGAATGTTCAAACCAAAGATATCATCTGTTGTTGTTTCAACATTGTTCAATTCACCTTCAAGTGCTGCATGAATCATTGCACGTGTATAAGAAAGTTTCATTCGTGAACCTTCACCATAAGAACCACCAGTCCAACCTGTGTTCACAAGGTAAACGCGAGCGTTGTGATGGTCGATCTTATCACCAAGCATTTCAGCATATTTTGCAGGTGCAAGTGGCAGGAATGGAGCACCGAAGCATGCAGAGAATGTAGCTTGTGGTTCAGTAATTCCACGCTCAGTTCCAGCTAACTTCGAAGTATAGCCGCTAAGGAAGTGATACATAGCCTGTTCCTTTGTAAGTTTGCTGATTGGTGGCAATGTGCCTGAAGCATCAGCGGTAAGGAAAATGATTGCGTTTGGATGTCCAGCAACACTTGGTGTAACGATGTTATCGATATTATCGATATTGTAGGCTGCACGTGTATTCTCAGTAAGAGATGTATCATCATAATCCGGTAGACGTGTATCTTTATCTAGGATTACGTTTTCAAGTACGGAGCCAAAACGGATCGCATTGTAGATCTGTGGTTCTTTTTCTTCAGAAAGGTTGATACATTTTGCGTAGCAGCCACCTTCGATATTGAAGACACCGTTTGGTCCCCAACCATGCTCATCGTCACCGATTAAACGACGGTAAGGATCTGCTGACAATGTTGTTTTACCAGTTCCAGAAAGACCGAAGAAGAGGGCAACATCGCCTTCTTGACCAACGTTTGCAGAGCAGTGCATAGATAGAATGTCTTGTTCAGGAAGCATGTAGTTCATAACAGAGAAGATCGATTTCTTCATTTCTCCAGCATATTCAGTTCCACCGATCAAGATAATGCCTTTTTTGAAGTTAACGATAATGAATGTTTCTGATTTCGTACCATCTTCAGCAGGGTTTGCCTTGAATGTAGGAGCAGAAACAATTGTGAAACCTGCTTCATGGCTTGCAAGTTCTTCTTCAGTTGGACGAATGAACAGCTGGCTTGCGAAAAGATTATGCCAAGCGTATTCATTGAAGACTTGAATTGGAAGCTGATATTTTTTATCGGCTCCAGCAAATCCTTTGAATTGGAAGATTTCTTTCTTTTCTTTAAGGTGTGAAACAACTTTGTGGTACAATTTATCGAAAGATGCTTCATCGATCGGCTGATTTACATCGCCCCAATCGACTGTGTTCTCTGTAACGTCGTCTTTTACAATAAATTTATCTTTTGGTGAACGACCAGTATATTTTCCTGTTTCGGCACAAATTGCTCCAGTTTCACTCAATTTTGCTTCTTTGCGCTCTAAAATTTTCTCAACGAGACGCGGAGTAGATAAATTTTTATTCAAGCCATTATGGGCATTCAATTCGTTTAGCAATGCGGATGATTCAACCTTATTCATCTATACAAACCTGCCTTTGTGGGGGATTTAAGGATGCCTGCTCTTATTGCAAAGCACTTTATACATCGTTTGCATAATAGTATAACACATTTGAAATATTAGTCCATACTAATGATGAAAACTGTACTAATTTGGTTGCGTTGTTATAAATCAGTTTATTATAGATGTTGATGAATTCAGAGAATTTTTCGAATCGCGTGAATTGAAAGAACGTAGATTGACAATAGCATATGATTGCGCTAGGATATAAAATAACGGATCTCTTATTCAGAGTAGGTGGAGGGACAAACCCTGTGAAGCCCAGCAACCTCACAATATGTGAAAGGTGCTAACTTGAAGCAAGGAATTTTTTTCCTTGAACAATAAGAGCGAAAGGATGCCCTTTCTCTCATTATTGGAGAAATGGCTTTTTTTATACACAAAAATATGACTCGGCATCGTTTGGGAGATATTTTACATACTGTATATGAATGAACGGCCATAGATTCCGTAAGCTAAAATTAATTAAGGGAAAGGAATGGATTAAATGGTTCAAAATCGTCGTCTTTTTACTTCAGAATCTGTAACGGAGGGACACCCAGATAAAATCTGTGATCAGATTTCTGATGCTATCCTTGATGAAATCCTCAAGAAAGATCCTAATGGTCGTGTTGCCTGCGAAACTGTTGTAACAACAGGAATGGTACTCGTTTCAGGTGAGATTTCTACAGAAACTTATGTCGATATTCCAGCGGTAGTTAGACGTACAATCAAGGAGATTGGCTATACGAGAGCAAAATACGGATTTGATGCAGATACTTGTGCCGTACTTACAGCAATTGATGAGCAGTCTGCTGATATTGCAGAAGGTGTAAATACTGCTCTTGAAGCTCGTAAAGGAGAAATGTCTGACGCTGAGATTTCAGCAATTGGTGCAGGAGATCAGGGATTGATGTTCGGATATGCATGCAATGAAACAGAGGAATTGATGCCATTGCCGATCTCACTTGCACATCGCCTTGCAAAAAGACTTGCCGATGTTCGTAAAGAAGGCGTGCTCTCTTACTTGCGCCCAGATGGTAAGACACAAGTAACAGTCGAATATGATGAAAATGATAAACCAGTGCGTATTGATACGATTGTAATTTCTACACAGCATCATCAGGATATTGAGCTTTCGCAAATCGAAAAAGATTTGAAAGAGCATGTCATTGGTCCAGTTGTGTCAGCTGATTTGCTAGATGAACAAACAAAATACTTCATTAATCCGACAGGGCGCTTTGTAATCGGCGGACCTCAAGGGGATGCAGGTCTAACAGGACGCAAAATTATCGTTGATACATATGGTGGTTATGCTCGTCATGGTGGTGGTGCATTCAGCGGTAAGGATGCAACAAAGGTTGACCGCTCAGCAGCGTATGCAGCGCGTTATGTTGCGAAAAATATTGTAGCTGCAAAGCTGGCAGATTCATGCGAAGTACAATTAGCATATGCAATTGGTGTTGCTGAACCAGTTTCTATTGCGATCAATACATTCGGTACGGGCACAGTTGCAGAAGAGACACTTGTTCAAGCAGTTCGTGAATTGTTTGATTTGCGTCCTGCAGGAATCATTCGCATGCTTGATTTGCAAAAGCCTATCTTTAAGCAAACTGCAGCTTATGGTCATTTTGGCCGTACAGATGCAGCATTCAGCTGGGAAAGAACGAACAAAACCGAAGAGTTGCTTGCACTTGTAAAGAAAGAAGAATCCTGCCGATAAGGCGGGGTTTTTCTTTTTTCTATACAATACCCATAATGTTGTAAGGCTAGCCGAATGTTATTTAGTAGAAGAAACATGCGTTTACTGTTTTCTTCCGGTTTTTTTTGCTATACTCGAAAAGTATGATTCAGGATGAGAGTGAGGACTATCTATGTGTGGATTTATTGGTATGATTCGCAATGAAGCGAAACAACCGGATGAGGTGCAATTACAAGCTTTCAAAGAGCAGAATAATATTATTGCACACCGTGGTCCGGATGATGAAGGTTATTTTCATGATGAATATGTCTCTTTTGGCTTTAGAAGACTAAGCATTATCGATATTGAATGTGGCAGCCAGCCGCTCAGCTATGAACATGATAAAATTCGTCTTGTTTTTAACGGCGAGGTTTATAATTATGTCGAATTGCGTGAAGAACTCGTAGCAGATGGATATAAATTCGAAACAGAGTCTGATACAGAAGTAATCGCGGCTATGTTTGCTAAGTATAAAGAACAGGCTTTCAAGCGTTTACGCGGTATGTTCTCTGTACTAATTTGGGATAAAGAGGAAAAAACACTTTACGGAGTACGCGATCCGTTTGGTATTAAGCCGCTTTTCTATCGAGAAACAGAAGAAGGCATTATGTTTGGCTCAGAAAAGAAGAGCATTGCCATGATGATGGAGAAAGAAGAAGTAAATACAGAAGCATTGCAGCAATATTTAAGCTTCCAGTACGTTCCAGAACCATTGACGATGACAAAAGGTATTAAGAAAGTAGAGCCAGGTCATTTCTTCGTGAAGAAGCCTGGTGAACCTATGCAGTTTGAACGTTATTTCCATGCAACATTCCAACCAGTACTGACTGAGAAGAGTCGTTGGATTAAGCGTATTCAGGACAGTCTCTATGAATCTGTCAATATTCATATGCGTTCAGATGTACCTGTTGGTTCATTCCTATCAGGTGGAATTGACTCTACTATTATTGTTGCGATGGCGAAGAAATTCAATCCGAATATTAAGACATTCTCTGTTGGTTTTGAACGTGAAGGCTTCTCAGAAGTTGATGTAGCGAAAGAAACTGCTGAGAAATTAGACGTTGAGAATATCTCTTATATAATCACACCTGAAGAATATGTAGAAAAACTACCTAAAATCATGTGGCATATGGATGACCCGCTTGCAGATCCTTCTTGTGTTCCGCTTTATTTCGTAGCACGTGAAGCGCGTAAGCATGTTACGGTTGTTCTTTCTGGAGAAGGTTCTGATGAATTATTCGGTGGGTACAATATTTACCGTGAACCAGATTCATTAAAATTAATCCATGCGTTGCCGGGAGCGGGACGTAAAATGCTTGCAAATCTTGCTCGTACATTGCCTGAAGGCATGCGAGGTAAGAGTTTCCTAGAGCGAGGTACAACACCTTTGCGTGACCGTTATATCGGTAATGCGAAGATGTTCGAGAATGAGGAGAAGAAACAGTTCTTGAAGAACTTCGATCCTAATATTGATTACCATCAAATTACGGGTAAATTATTCGATGAAGTTGCTGAATATCCATTTGTTAATCAAATGCAATATGTTGATATTCATACATGGATGCGCGGAGATATTTTACTAAAGGCCGATAAGATGACGATGGCGAATTCACTTGAGTTGCGCGTTCCGTTTCTTGATACGGAAGTGTTTAAAATGGCAAGTGAAATTCCGGTAGATTTGAAAATCGCTAATGGTACGACGAAACAAATTCTTCGTGAAGCATCACGTGGCATTATTCCGGATCATGTCCTTGATCGCAAGAAACTAGGCTTCCCGGTACCGATGCGTCATTGGTTAAAAGAAGAATTGAACAGCTGGGCTAAGCAATTGATCCAAGAAAGTGAAACAGACTACCTATTGGACAAGTCCTATGTAGTTAATTTGCTTGATGCACATTGCCAAGGCAAAGGAGACTATAGCCGTAAGATATGGACAGTACTTATGTTCATGCTCTGGCATCAGATTTTCATTGAGAAAAAATATGATTTTAAAGGATTGGCGAAATCTGAGCGATCTGAAAAACCTGTTTTTGCATAGAGAGACAAGCGATTGACGAGTATCAAATCGTCAATCGCTTGTTTTATTTTTATCATTTATAGCTGTCCTGACCATATTTTGACCGCATTTAATTTCCTTTATATTGTTCCTTTAATTAAAACTATTCTTATTATCAAAAGTAATAAGTATGATTTGTCTGAGTTTATATTAAAAGGATTTTTCCTTAGCATCCTTCTAGTAAAAGAAAGATTTAACGGCCTATTGCAACGCTAATATAAAATTTATAGGGAAGCATCTATGTACTATGGAGAAAAAAGAGCGCATCTTCCTAAATAGGCCTTATTAATGACCAAACAGTGATCAGATACGCATTCGTGATTCACAAAGGAGTTTATTGAAGGTGAAGAGTAGTACTGAAAAATGACCTGAAGGAAAGATAATTTCAGTTATCTCAGCCAAAGAGTTGGCTGGAAATAAAAACAATTATAGTATATCGACAACTTATGCGAATTGCAGAGGAAGTGTGTGCTAAAACGCAATGACGAAGGAATTCAAATGTAACTATCTTAATAGTCATTTGGTTGGAGACATCATAAACAAGGTTTTGCGGAATTAGAGAGTTTCCTAATGGCCGCCATCTTTTTTCTGCATGGCTTGCACAGTCCGTGTCAAATCGTTGATCTGCTTCTGCATGTTTTGGATATCTGAATTGTTTTGATCGTTGGATTTATCATTTGAACTGTTATTTAAGTCCTCTAATGCGATAACGGCAGCTAAGGTTGAAATTGCATCGCCAATTGTGGTAATGCTCCCACCTAAGACAGCCAGTTTGGCAGCAACAATTCCTTGAGGAACTTCTTGATTTTGTGATCCCCGTTGGGGAGGTTGGTTATGATTATTCACAGAATCTCCTCCAATGTATCGGTTCATTGTGTGTATAGCATTCTTAACATTATATGAGTTGTGCAATGAATTCGAAACTTGTCCATGAGAAGCAGGAAATAAAGAAGCAATTTTAAAATGAAGAGATAAATATCCCCTGGAATAATGAAAGGAGAATGGAAAGGCAAACTTATGAATGTTGCGAGAGATGAATGAAAACAGCAAAGAACAAAGAAATTGGCTTGAATCCCGTTCTTCTACACGAAGAACAAACAGGCTATAGCCGATGTGAAGCCCAAAAAATAGATTGTAATTGATGTATAGGAACAGCCAACGAAGGGGAGTGTAGAGACGGCAAAGGATTGATTATAAATTAAGCACATAATCCAAAACCGTGAGTAGGATATGATTAAAAGCTATGAAAGGATTGAAAGAAGTTTATGTACCCATATCAGCATCCTTATTCTAGTAAGGCCCCATTGTATAATTATTGGGGACAGCCTCTTTATAAAGCTTTTCCTCATGAGATAGAAAATGAAAGGTGTTTTGATTCTTATTATCCCAATGCCTGTAGAAACGTTTTAACAGATTATGGCCCCCACCCTTATGTCGCTAATATTAATGGAATTACAAAAGAAAACAATACGTTTCGTACAGCTTTATGGACAGGATCAAATTTACAAGTTACTTTAATGAGTCTTAATGTTGGGGAAGATATTGGTCTAGAAGTACATCCTAATGTTGATCAATTTTTAAGGATTGAACAAGGCCAAGGAATAGCTAAAATGGGGCCCAGCAAAGATAATTTAAATCTTGAAAGAAATGTTTACGACGATTCAGCAATAATCGTACCTGCAGGAACGTGGCACAACCTAATTAACACTGGAAATATACCCTTAAAACTTTATTCCATTTATGCACCACCAAATCATCCATATGGCACTGTCCATGTCACGAAAGCAGATGCATTAGCTGAAGAATAAATAGGAAGCAAATGCTTCCTATTTATATTTGATTTTTATGGGTGAAGCTAAGAGTAGTTTCTAAATTAGTCGCTCATAATACCCTGTCTTTTGGACAGGGTACTTTTTTATTTAGTATATTTCTTTTCTGTTCCATCCTTATATCTTACTTTTAATTTAAAATGTTTATAGTCGGTTTTTAAGTTGAATTCCTTTAAGACTTGATTAATTACATCATCATTTGTTGTTGATTTGGTAATGTTCACTTTTTTAAGAATTGGTTTAAGCTCATTAAAAGCTTGTTCACCATAAATCTTTTTGTTGCGAATTTCGTCCTCAATTTCAACTTTGGCAGTATCTGTATACTTTTTAAACTCTACTTCATATGATTGCTGATTTGGATATTCAACATCTAAATCAAATTTTTCGTAGCTAAATGGTAATTTTTTGCCTTTGATATCAATTTTCTCTAAAGAATCATCGTCGTCTTTGTCACAATCGCAATCTTCGACTACTCCCTCTTTAGTATTCCTAGTATCATTTCTAACATCATTTTTGACGTTATCTGTGTTCAAATTGTTAGCATTTTGATTGTCTTTTGCGTTACCGCAACCTTGAAGAATAACCATTGCCAAAAGTGATGTGAACAGTAAACGTATTATTTTCATCATTAATTTCCTCCTTTTAAAATTCAAGAAGTAGTATGGCTGTTAAAGAAGTTAAATATGTATTAAATATTTCTAAACTAAAGAATAAGTTTCAATTTAATTTTTTTTGAAAATACCACTTTGTGTGTAAGTATCTATTTATATGATCTGTCTACGTAATGAAATAACTGAATTAGCAATGGAGTGAATGTGCATAATAAAAGGGATAAATTGATGAAGGATGATATCACATGATTTATATATATAACGACTACGCCGGGACACATACTACGTCGTTGGCTGCCGCATATCATTTAAAACAATTACCACAATCAGAAAGAAAACTGACTTCAGAAGAAATACTAAATGTAAAATATTTTAATCGACTTACAAAAGAGGACTATGGAAAACTCATTTTTCATGGAACCGATGAAGATGGAAACTCAGTTTATACAATAGGAAGAAAAAAGAATAAGTTTGTTGTTGTAGCATTGAAAGAGTGGACTTTTATATTACAAAATAAATTTCACTTTAATGAGAAAATAATTTTGTCCAATACATCACCAACTGTTCCAATTCTAATGTCTATTGGAGGATTTCTTTCAAAAGGATTGAAAATCGATGCTTTAGGTGTACCACTTCTAGTAAAAGGTGCAGAACAATGCTGTGATAATATTTATCGGTTAGTTGAAAACACGAAACAAGTTGGAAAAACTCCTTTTAATGAAAATGTGATTATTTTGGAGAATGAGAAGTTCAAATAATAAAGGCGCATAAAAAATCACTATAGTTCTTATCTTCCACATAAATTAATGTCATCTACACAAAATAGCTTATAAAATTATCTTAAAAGGAGCTTGATGATGGAATTTCCTTTAATTCATACAAACATATGGGATGGGACCATTGCAGTTCCAACAATCGTTGTAATTACCCAATGTTTTAAACTCTTTCCGATTCCAAGAAAGTACTTCCCAACGATTGCTTCAATATTGGGATTTGCAATTTCAATATTTATTAGCCACCGAGGAAATATATGGGCTGGAATTTTTATGGGTGCTTTTTACGGCGCCGCTGCTGTAGGAACTTATTCTTCTTTGAAAACTACCTGGTTGGCATTTAAAAGAAAAAGAATGAAAAAGCGTATGGAGAAGAGAGCTGCTTTTCCTTAGAAGGGAAAGCAGCTCTTTTCTATTAGGATCATTTTTATAACTCTTCAATTCCGCCTGTTATGGACTACCAAAGTACAAGAACCAGTTTGCTATATCTGATTCTTCTATTATAGTCAGATTCCACATATTAACTAACACTAGTGTTTTCATAGCCATAGCAAATTTAATTATCTACAAGTAAATTTCACATACCTCTATACAGAATAGGAAAATTATAAAAAATTTGACTATCTAGCTGAAGGTTTTATAAAAGCTCACTTTCAATATAATTGTATTTTTAAAAAAGTATGGGGGACCTTATTAGAAATAAATGAATTAGGTGGGATTGAATGTTCGGGAATGTTGATTTTTTCGAAATGCTTATTCGTACTATAGCCACATTCTCTTTCTTGTTATTATTGACACGTATGTTAGGAAAAGAGCAAATGAGTCAATTAACATTTTTTAACTACATAACAGGTATAACTATAGGTTCTATTGCCGCAGATATTGCAGGGCAGTCAGAAACCCCATTTTTCAATGGCCTAATAAGCTTAATATGTTGGGCACTACTCACGTTATTGGTTAGCTATCTGGGTATGAAGTTTGCCAAAGTAAGGTCTATCACAGATGGTAGACCCACTGTTGTAATGAAGAATGGTAAAATCGTGGAAGATGAATTGAGTAAATTGCGTCTAAATGTAGATGAATTATCTATGCTTCTTAGAGAACAGCAGATTTTTTCAATAAGTGAAGTAGAGCAAGCTGTTTTCGAACCGAATGGTCATTTAAGTGTTTTGCTTAAAACTGAACATCAGCCAGTTACAAAATCAGATCAAAAAAAATTTGTTGCCACTCCTTTATATGTTCCAACAGGACTTGTAGCTGATGGTGTCATTCAAGAAAAGCAGCTTCATGGGGTTGGATTTTCTAAACAATGGTTAAAAACACAATTAGATAAGCATAAATTGAAATTGGAAGACATTTTTTACTTAGAATTACAAAGTGATGGAACATTATTTATTGATAAGCGTGACAAGCCCTCAAAAAACAATTAGCTGAAAAATTAATTATCATGTTACCTCTAGAATAATATATTAATTAAAAAAACAGGCGATTGCCTCCCTAACGGATGGTAATCGCCTGTTTCCCCATTTGCTCCCATGCTTCTTTAAATTCTTGCATTGGGGCTTTTGTTGTTTTATCTAGTGGATCATTAAAATAAATATATTTTTCATCATAACCAGTAATCAAGACGGAGTGTTCCCATCTCGTCACTTTCATTGGTCCATCCTCCGTTTGCCAAGTCATAAAGGCTTTTGCTGGGAGCTTCTTATAAGTAGCATTGATGATCACCCAGACTGGACGCTTTTCATTTAACTGACGGATGATTTCCGAGAAATCGTTACCAGTAAAATCACGAACGAGTTGCGGATCGATGTACTCTTTTGCAAGCTGTGCAATCGGCTGATGATAAACGCCAAGACCTGGATTTTCGAATGATTTCATATCCCCGACGAACCCATTATGAGGATTGCCATAGTGGACTTTATCATTAATGATCTTATGTTTACGGGGATTCTTTTTGACCTTTGCAGCAAGCTCCATCTTATTAATCTCTATACCATGATATCCAAGTAACATCGAAAGGCTTGTAACTTCACAACCCCGAGGCAACTCAGGCAATTGCTTAATAAGGGGGGCTTTCAAATGAACCGAATCTTTAATGCGTGATTCCGACGTCAAGACAGGTTCTGCTTCTGCCGTCATTTCAGTCCGGTTCATTATACTTTGAATTGTTGTTCGGATTACATTTTCATTTTGCTGAACATTGATGACGAGCAATATCAATGAGCCAAAAGTAAATAGGATACCATACATATAAAATGAATGACTGACCCATTTTTTGGAGGCTTTCGTACCTAAGCACATAAAGGCGATCGCCGCCGCGCAGGTCAGAAAGAATGCAGTCAATAGCAATGCGGCTCACTCCTGTGCGTTTTTAAATGCCACGATTTTGGTGCGGACATTTTTATTTATATCGGATATAAGTTAATCATTTTTAAGAGGTTTGCTGTAATCGACCCATTTTTGACACAACTCAGGTATTTCTTTATAAGCACGCCCGTTATTCACATAATTCTGTGTCAATTTTTTCATATAAGCGTAATCTTCCTCGGTTAAATCTCTTACAGGTTTGGCTGGTCGCCCGATAGCAAGTGTATTCGGGGGTATCTTCTTGCCGGGTGCAACAAGACTGCCTGCGCCAATAAAAGCATTTTCGCCAATTTCTGCTCCATCAAGAATGATTGAACCCATGCCGATAAGGGCATTTTTTCGGATTGTGCATGCATGTAGTGTAACCTGATGCCCGACTGTTACGTCATCTTCAATAATAACAGGCATTCCAACACTTTGGTGAATTAGTGATAGGTCTTGAATGTTGACTCTATTGCCAATTCTCGTCGGTGCAACATCTCCACGGATAACTGTTTTAAACCAGATACTTGATTCTTCGCCAATCACAACATCACCGACAATGACAGCATCGTGTGC
>Ga0153999_1000601_pt1 | contig 15487 bp, 13 predicted proteins | sample TSNC083MetaG_FD_104675 | JGI IMG/M metagenome (GOLD analysis project Ga0153999, IMG submission 104675) | Attine ant fungus gardens microbial communities from North Carolina, USA - TSNC083 MetaG | ecosystem: Host-associated > Fungi > Mycelium > Unclassified | place: USA: North Carolina, Lumber... | reverse complement strand
TTCTTCTTCTATAACTTGTTCTGTTTTTATATCTGTAGGAGTGGCAGTTGGTGAAATTGACTGTGGTAGAGCAGCAGATACAGCATTATTAAGATCATCAATTTTATTATTTATTTTCGTGGATATTTTAGTTCTTATATAACTCAATCTTCTTTTTATAAGACTTTGAGTTTGACTAGCATCTCTTACTTTTTGTAATACATTTTCTTTTATAATATTAGATGCTTTTCTAATATCATTTACAGAACCTTTTGTACAAATAACATTAAATACATCTAATGCCATTATAGCGGATTGATCAATATTATCACTAAAACTATCAAAACATTCTAAAGAACTAATCAATCCTTTTACACTACTATTTTCATTCATAGTAGCATAGACTTTTCTAGCATTAACACCGCTAGATACAGAGATATACACAGGACGAGTTAAATTGGTATTTCTTTTTATAACTTCCGTCATCGAAAGTGGTGTTGCCATACATTTTCCTCCTTTTATCTTTTAATTATTATTAAGTTGAATCTATTTATTTAAATACTGGTTATATAAGATCAAGACAAAAAATAAAAGAACCTCAATAAAGAGGTTCTTTTATTAATTATTCTTTATCAAACATCAAGTCTACAACTTCAATAATAAACTCTTTGTCTGTTATGATATTGTTTTCAACTTTAGATTTTGATTTGATAAAAGTTAATAATGTATCAGTTGTACTATATTCACAACTTTCTGATAATAAAAATTTATCAACTGTTGGTTCTAATACAATCTTTATATAATTATCTGCTTCTTCATATGTATTAAAAGTCATTGGGTATATTTTTTTATCTGGTTCTTTTGGTGATGGTGCTGCAAATTTGCGCCAACACTCACTAACAATACTACTTGACCCATAAGGTAATTTTAAATCAAGAAGACCTATTCCATATTTAAAAGTAATATTTCTAAGACGTTCAATATTAGCTTCTCTTATTGTACGACCAAAAATCTCGTCAACAAACTTAATAGGCCCTTCCATGAGTATTTCTTTTTTATCCGTTCTTGCAACAATATTTGCTATTATGTCAGCATAACCATCTAAAACAGCTTGCACTCCTATTCTAAGATTATTAGATCCTAAATTAAGTTCAGATTTGTCTTTGAATTGTTTATTAGATAAGTATGGATTTATTATAGGAAACCATTCACTGCCATTATTAGCTTTTTGTATATAACACTTATTTATATAATCACCATTTTCATTATAAAAACGTACTATTTTTTTTCCAGTTTTTTCGTCAATGCCAACCTTGAAATCAAACCCATTACCATTTTTAAACATTAATATACATCCCCTTTAAAGTTATTCTAATATTATAATATATGGTTATAGTTATTATTATTTACGATAGAGAATACCAATTAATCTCTCTAATATAGAACATACAATTAATAATGACACTATGTAAGAGGGAGGCAGAACTATGAATAGTACACGAATTGGACATATAATTTGCGAATCTCCAACTGAATCTAGAGATGTTAAGATAGTTACACAAAACAATAACAGGGTAGAAGCAGAGGGGATTTTACAAGAAGCAGAAGAACAAAATAGAAATACACGATGTTATGCTACTAAAGATCTAGCTAGAGAAATAAAAGCTCCACGAACTGAAGAGCTTGTAGATACTGGTAATATGAAAGGTGAAGAAGGACATCCAATAGATAAAGATCTACAAAGGCAACAAACTATTATGGGTGATAGAACTTGTGTTAAATATCTTAAATTCTGGATGGATGGAAATTTAGTAAAAGGAAGATTCAAAGGGACTAATAATAAACTAGGTGAGTATTTTAATGCTGATTTGTTAGATGGAGAAAAACCATCTTTCTCTTTAAGAGCTTTAGGTACTATTGGTCATACTGGCGGGAAGGCATGGGTTCAAAATCTAAGATTAATAACGTATGATAGAGTGTATTATCCTTCTCATAAACGAGCATATACAGAAAAAATTGTTTCTGAAGCTACTATGTTAAAAGATAATGGATTACCAAATAAAACAGTAGTTGAAGAAAATTATAAAGGACAGATTATTCCTATAACGAATCAGAGTGTTATAAATTATATTAAAGCAGAATCAGCAAATATTAAAACTATTCTAAACAATTTCGATACATTATATGAATCTATTACCCTTATGGAAAATGGAAGAGAAGTACAACTTATTGATATAAATCATGATATTATAATTGTTTCATTAGAGAATTATATAGCAGATGAAATAATGGATTACTGTTCAAAACAATAAAAAATAAAGAAGTGATATATATCACTTCTTTATTTTATTTGGTATACTAATACTATTAATTTAAGGCTATTAGAATATTTGATATCTAACCACGAATCACTTTCATCTAAAAGAAACAGATTCATGTAATCGTAAATTTCTTTTAGATGATCGTATAACACATTTTTATGTTTTAACACTAATCTCTTTTTATCAGTTTTATTTTTTAGTATTATTACAAATTTAGAGTTATTATTACTGTATATTTTCTCCACTTGTTTAATTTTTTCTTTAAAAGTATTACCAACACGCATTAATATAAATTTATAATAATCATCTAACGTTTTCTTTTCCATTAAACTAAAATATTTTGAATCTTTAATATTATCAGCAAAATATTCATCTGCTATAGAATATTCAGACTTTATAATTTCATCCGTAATAAACGTTTGTAATTCATATATATATTTAGAAGCTTCACTAAATATAAAATCGCGCCCTATACCATGTATTTCCATTTTATCTGGATTTCTATTCTCTGTCTTTTTAATATATTCTTTAATATTGTAATTAGATTTTTCTATATTATATACAATTTGTATCATTTGTATAATTATAGCTTCGACGATTTTAAATCTTACAACATAATCATTTTTACTGTCTGTATCATACCAAGGGTCCTCTCGATCGCATATAATTCGCACACCTGTTTTAACATCCAATACAAGAGTAAATATATCAGTCAATGGTGTGCCATTATCTATAGTAACTAAATTAGCAAATTTATACCAGCCAATCTTTCCATTTAATTTCTTAAAAGCATATCTAGCAAAATCTTCATATTCTTTTAACATCACATCATTAATTTCCATTTTCTTCACTCCTTATTCTGCATGTCACTAAAAATATTTTATTAGATGTGTCAGTACTGATATTAACAGCCATAGCACACTCTTCCTTTATAATGTATTGATAAAGATAATTATAAATTTTATTATAATGATCATATATTATACTTTTGTCTTTTAACAATAATCTCTTTCTATTATTATTTTTATCATGTAATACGAATACAACTCTATGTTTATCATGCTCGCTCATTAATATATTAGTCGTTTCATCATCATAATCGGTAAGCCACTGTAATATACTATAATAATATTTATCTAATGGTCTTTTTTCCATTAATCTAGAATATTTTGATTCTTCAATATAATTGAAATACGTATCGCTTACATCATAATTAGAACATATTATTTCAGTTCTAATAAAATCTTTTAATTCATATAAATATTTACGATTTTCTTTTTCTAAAAATTCATGCACTATACTTATTAATTCTTTATCATCCACTTCTCTATTTTCTACGTTTTTAATATATTCTTTTATATTACATTCAGATTTTCCAAGATAATATTTACGGTACAATGCCATTCTAATTAGCTGTTCAATAATAGTAATTTTTATAGCATAATCTAGTTTATCCATATCAGTAATATGAGTTTTTGATATTGTCTTTTGTATTAATTTATTAACACATATTATAGTATTAAACATATCAACTTCTGTTTCTTCTGCAATAATCAATCTAAAGAATTTACGAGCATCAATTTTTCCATTTAATTTGTTAAATGCATGTTTAGCAAATTCCTCATATTTTTTTAACATCACATCATTAATTTCCATTTTCTTCACTCCTTACTCTACACACTACTAAAAATATTTTATTATATGCGCTAGTATCGATCTTAACAGTCATAGAACTCTCCTCTTTTATAATGTATTGATAAAGATAATTATAAATTTTATTATAATGATCATATGTTATTCCTTTGTCTTTTAACAATAATCTCTTTCTATTATTATTTTTATCATGTAATACGAATACAACTCTATACTTATCATACTCATTTACTAATGTATTCATCATTTCATCATCATAATCAGTAAGGAGATATATTATATGGTGATAATAGTCATCTAATGGTCTTTTTTCTATTAAACTAGAATATTTTGATTCTTCCATAGTAGAGAAATATGTATTTCTCATATCATAATTAGTACATATTATTTCAGTTCTAATAAAATCTTTTAATTCATATAAATATTTGTAAGTTTCTTTTTCTAAAAATTTATGAATTATACTTATCACTTCTTTATTATCCACTTCTCTATTTTCTACATTTCTAATATACTCTTGTATATTATATTCAGCTTTTCCAAGATAATATTTGCGATCTAACGCCATTCTAATTAGTTTTTTAACAATGGCAAATTTTATAATATAATCCAGTTTATCTATATTCATACCAGTATTATGATTTCTCGATATTATACCTTGCACTATACTCTCAAGACATAACACAATATTAAGCCTATTAAATTTTGTTTTTTCTGCAATAATTAATTCAAAGAATTTACGAGTGTCAATTTTTCCATTTAATTTGTTGAAAGCATGTCTAGCAAATTCCTCATATTCCTTTAACATCACATCATTAATTTTCATTTTCTTTACCTCCTAATTTTGACCTGATAATGGCTTGTAAAACACTACAATTAATTTATGCTTTACAGAATACATCGTAGTAATATGTGCAGTGGTCCCTTCTTTTGAATATTTAATCAGATAATCACAATACTCTTTAACATGGTTATAAACCCTGTCCTTATCAATCAATACCAATCTTTTCCTACCAGTTTTACTTTTTAATATTAATACAACTTTTCTAGAATTATCGTCAAGTATATTTTGTATATTAGAATATCTTTTAGTTTTTTCTTTCCTTTCATAGTCTAAACAAACATCACTGTATTGTAATACATCTGTATAATATTTATACAATGGTCTTTTTCCAATTAAATTAAAATATGGCGATTCTTTAATATGGTTAATAAAATAGTTATTTTGTATAGTATATTTAGAATCTATAACCTCATTATCAATAAAATCTCTTAGCTCATATGCATATTTAAAAGTTTCAGATGATAAAAATTCGTCTAATATAACACGTACTTCGTTAGTCTTTTTATCCTCATCATCTATATTAGCAAAGTCTGTATGTCCCATTAGATCTTTAACAAATTTATAAGTATCATATTTAGCAAATAACGTTAATCTGATTATTTTTAAAATAATCTTATATTCTATATCAAATTTTAGTTCATCAATAGTATCAACATCGCCATACTCTTCTAAAGTGCTTTTCAGTAGCTCTTCAAGATCAAAATAGAGAATTATGGCATCAATATGTTTTGTATAAGTGTCAATATCAATAAATCTATGACCACCAATTTTTCCGTTTAATTTGTTAAAAGCGTGTATAGCAAAATCTTCATATTCTTTTAACATCACATCATTAATTTCCATTTTCTTTACCTCCTAAAAATAAGATGCAAGGTAGGAATATATTCCTACCTTGTACTAAATCCAACCTTTTTTATGGGACGGGAACGCTTTATAACATCACCCTCTTTAAATTCTATTAATAAATAAGTCTTGAATCCATTAATATATAAATCTATATTTCTGATTGTACTAAACAAATTATTTAATATAATAGAATTAAATTTTTTTGTATCACTATTATATATTCCATTTTGTTTAATGCAAATTTCATATTCTATATTATCTATAGTCTTATATTTTACAATTATATTATTATACAGGTTTATATTTACATCATTATTAGCCCACGACTTAATAGTATCAATATATAATTTTTCTAAAGTTATTCTTTCATATGGCGCTACTATTTCTTTTATTATATTCGAATATATGTTTCTGAATCTAGTTATTTCAAATTCACCAATAATATTTTGTAAATCTGTATAATTAGAAATAATAAATTCAGATGTTTTATAAATTACTTGTTTTTCTATCATAGAAGTATATTCAGTATCTATATTGTATATATTTCTATCTATAACTTGATCAATATGAAATAATTCATGAATTATAACGTCGATAATAACTGGCTTTATGCGCTCATCATCAACGTGATCATGTAATATTTTGTTTAAGAAGATAATGATACAACAGTTATTATTATATGCATAACTGTTGTACTTATCATCTAAAGAAAATTTGATATCACTTGCTATATTAACCTTGTTAACGATACCATTCAAACGATTAAATACATTTTGCGCGAAATTTTTATAATAAAAATATTTATTCATTAAATATCATCCTCTCTCTTTTTACATACATTATTATAATATATAACTATATGAATTATTTAATGTATAGTACAATGTATAATTATTTTCTAAATTCAACCTATTATATTGTGAGTTGCATTTAACTTATTAATAAACAATTAAAATAGGAAGGTGATTATCTTTGAGTAATAGAATGACAGACCTAATCGATAAAGTAGAACGAAGATTAGGAACAAAACCACTTAATTTACCAAAAGAAATCAGTAAAGATACTTGGGCAAAACAAGTAATTATTCCAGATAGTATAGCTACATTTAGTAGATACTTTCCTAATAAATTTATGGCTATTATACAAACTTGTAACAAAAAAGGTGAGTATTATTTAATAGATGAAGATTTATGTGAATCTTTAGATATTATAGGTATAAGGGATATAAATTGGCATAAATTTAGTAGAATGTCTCCTGCTCATCAATTAGGAACAGGATACGGAACTTATGACTTTTTATCTAGTAATTATGATTTAGATGATATTGCTTTAGCACAAATGCAAGCAGACCATACATCATTATTTAATAATGGTATATATCCTGAATTTAAACCACCTAATATGATTAAATTAACAACTGTTATAGGTGTGGATATAGCTAGAACTATGACATCATTCCCAATAGATTTATTAATAAAACACTCAGATAATTTAATGACCATATCACCAACTAAAATGGAATTATTTGAACGATTATCAATATCAGATGTAGCTTCATTTTTGTTTGAATATTTAAAACATTATGATGGATTAGAGACTGTATTTGCTAATGTAGATTTAAAATTATCTACATTAGAAAGTAAAGCTAATGAAAGACCAGATATTATACAAGAATTTAAAGATGGATATGTTAGCGCTGCTAATGATAACCAACCAATCATGTTTACTGTATAAAAAATAAAGAGTGGGATATTACTCCACTCTTTTTATATTGTCGTTTATATACGACTTAAATACTCTAATAATAGTATCAATATTATAACGTTCCTCTACTCTTAAATAAGAACACGATTGTACTGCATTTTCGAAAACAAATTCTATCATTTCCATATCCTTCTTAAAGCATTTTCCTGTTTTATTTTTAAGTTCAATAGACTTGATTAAAATTGGTATAATAAATTTTAACTCATGTTCAGTAATTCTTAAACCGTTATTTAACACGAATTGTAATTTATCTATATCGTGTGACATAATAATAGGTTTTAATAACCTAAGCATATATACCTCATCGACTCCCCTTACCATTTCCATTATATATTTAAAAATATCTAGTTTATTATGTAATATCGCCATTTCTACAAATGTTGTTTTCATACGACCATCATCGTATCTTATAAGATGCTTACGATCTAGAAGTTCTTTAATGATATCTAACCTATCGGATTTTATTAAAGCTTCTATAAAAGTTGAATTTTGAACATTAATAGGATTAGTATTATACAACTCTATAGCTTTTGTTAAATCTTTTTCTTTTACTATAGCTTCTGCAAAGCGTTCTATATACGCACAATCGTGAATTTGCATATTTTTAATAACAAATTTTATCATTTCTGTAGCTCCATCTACTAGTTCTTTTTGATCTGAATCTATTAGATAGATTAATTTAGATACTACATGAGTTAGATTACTGTCAGAAATAAAAAATCCTTTGTCTAATAAAAATAGCAATCTATTCATATCCAGTGATAAAATAGCAATATTCATTATATGACGATTATAATAGTTTATTTCTTGTAACTCTAAAATGTCCCATAGATAATCAAAGACATTTAATTTATTTTGTGATAATGCTTCTTCAAGCATAACTGCATAAGTAGAACGCTCATATTTTCTAATAATTCCTTTATATCTAAACGCTTCAATAACATCCAACCTTTCCTTTTTTACTATAGTAGCTTCAACAAAGTCTTTTAAATAACTGTAGCCATCTTCAGATTTATCACCCGTTATTTCATAATATAAGTTTACAATATCTAATGAAGTGCCATTGGTGATAATATCCACTATTTTCTCTTTATTCATAATTTATGTTCTCCTTTATCTCGGTATTTTATCATACCCGCAGATCAAATATATAATATATGAATATAATAATATAAAAATACAAAAAGAAAGGAGTACGATTGTACTCCTTTTCCAACTAAACTTTTCTCGTTACGGGAATTACCGTAATCAGTTTATTTATTTAACTAAGTCTTCACTTTTCATTTTCTTAATAATGTATAGCATTAAATCAACAGTTTCCTTCGCTGCTATTTTCTTGAAAAGCATCATCGATTCATTGTCTTCAAATTCCATAAATCTTTTTAATATAGCTATAAAATCTGGTAAATATCTATTAGGAACATAGAACCCATTGTGCAAGACACGATTTAACATAGACCTGTTATGTATACTAGGTATACTAATAGTGTGTTTTATTATATCAAATTTATCAAAGTCGTCAAACATATTTACGTTAAGGTCTAACGTTTCCCAAAGATAATCAAACATATCTATTGAGTTATAAGATATCATTGTTTTTAGCATAAGCACACACTCTCTATTACCACGTGTAATAATTTTACGTTTAATAAGTTCATAAAGTACATCTGTCATGTTATTCATTATAATTTCGGTTCTATAAAGATGTTTATTCCACTCACTACCCATAGAACAATATTGATGTATGATAGCTAAAGAGACTTTTTTATTAATTATTTTATCTATATTAATCCCCTTATTTTTACCAAGATCTTCTGTATAACGTAACACTTCATAAGATGGTGAGTGTACTTCTTTTTCAAATATCTCTATAAGATCAGGGTTCGATTCTATATATTCTTTTGCAGATTTACATAATTTTTTATAAAGCACAATTAATAATGGTTCTTCATCTTCGCTTGGAATATTTTCTTTTTCCTTAAATGATTCGTTTAAACTATTCTTATCTATCCTATCCTCTTCTTTATTTTTACTATAATTATCAATTAAACTCATTCCATCTTTATTAAAAAACCCGCAATCTACAAGTTCTTTAATAACATCTGTTCTGTTGTAGCTAACAGATAGCATATCATAGATGTGCTTATTTAAATTTTTAGGATGATCGTAATACTCATCTACAAGATTCATTAAATCATGTTTTTTAAGAATTTCTAACATTTTTTTATATAGTGAACGAGAATACTGGATTTTGCGTTCAACACTATTATCTTCCATTTTATCTTTTTCTTTATTTTTGTTATAATCATCAATTAGGCGTATTTCATCTTCAGTTAAAAGCTCGCAATCTACAAGTTCTTTAACAACATCTGATCTTTTTATATCTAATAAGGTTGGTATAATAAATTTCATTGTTGCTAAAGATACAAATCCTTTTTTTTGTATAATATCTAATAAGTTATGTTTTTCAAGAATTTCTACCATTTTACTAAATCTTGAAATGTCCCCAATAGGATTGTTTCCCATTTTATATGCCCCTTATCTCGGTATTTTATCATACCCGCAGATCAAATATATAATATATGACTATATTATAATTTATTCCAAATTCTACTAATCTTTATCGATTATATCAAAATATGATTTTGGTTTAATAGTAGAAGGTATCTTCCTTCCAGATACGGTTGTTACCCCTTCTGGCTCAATATGGTTGTTATTATATCTATATATATTCGTTCCAAACTCTGGTCTTTCTAAATAATTTATCATTATTTGAGCACATGTTAAAATATTTATATCATTTATCAATTGAACAAATCCCATAAATCTTGATACATTCATTTCTGTAAAATTATTAGAATCAGATAAATACATTCTAATACCTGGATTTGATATATCATTGTATGTTACTATGGTTGGTTCGAATACTAAATATCTACCCATTGGCAAATTAGATATTTCTATTGGTTGGACCTTTTTAGTAATAGTTAAAGTTTCTTTTATATATCCAAATAAGTTTTCATATTTTTTATCTGTAAAAAACTTAGCAGTATTATTTAATGCGTTCCTCAATAACATTATCTCAGGCATACCAATACGAATAAATTCTTTATTATACCCATTCACACTTTTTATATTTTCTATACTGATATAATAATCAAACGATCTTCTTATATTTATAATATCTGAATTTGTAGATTGATCAAAATATTCTACTTCTCTATGGTATGATATTCTTTCATTATCTTTAGTGTAAGATAATGTAACATTCATTCTTAGAATTGCATTAGCCCCCAGTAAATATATATCATCAGTAATTTTATTATATTTAGAATGATCTATTAGTGGTTTCATTTATAATTTCACCTCTCTTAATATAAAGTTTAACTATAAATAAAAAAGAAAAAGTGACTTATCATCACTTTTTCTTTTTTTAGTTCATAAACCTAATCTGATTTTCAGTAATATGAATAGTAATAGTATTGAAACCAGGTTGACAGCTTTGAATGATAAAATCGTACTCATGATTATACTCAATAAATACGAACAACGGTGTCGTTTGCGTTTTGTAAATAATTTCATACGCTTCTTGATTACTCAGAGCATTATACAATCTAGTTGATAGCCTTGCATTAGCTTCAGGACTAATATTAGATGGTTTCGTGTTGAAATTTACAATATCCGCAACAGATCGTTGATACATAACTGGCATAGGAATAATAGGACGTTGAGAAATTTGATGAAAGGCTACTGGTTGTTGTTCGCTAACGAGATTATTTACAGCAGTTTTAAACCCTTTAACAAGGTCATTGCATGTAACAGTATCAATATCACAATCTTCCAGTTCCTTCAAGATATCATTTATTGTATCTTCATTATCAAACTTTTCATTAAGAGAACAAATAATTTTATTAAGTTTCTCTTTAGTGATATCTGGTTTTGTTTCTTTAATTCGTTTAATAATATTTTCTTTATATTCATTAAACGTAGAAATTAATTTGTCTTTTGATTTGTTTTTGATATTAACAGATGTGATATTTTTCATGAATAATGAATATCCATTTTTAATAACGTTTCTTGTTTCTTCATCATCTGTTAAATCGTCGATATTATAAATGCCATCTTTCAGCCAATTATAATCGAACTTCGTTTTTGTTGTGTAATCAAGAGTGTTTCCTTCGAGATTTATATCACAACCAGACATGGCGTGAACCTTTTTATAATTAAATAACCTACATAATAACTCCAAGCTTTCCCTTAACGAGAAATTATGTTTGTCAAGTTTTAATAAATGAAGGCCCTTACCATTAATATTAACAACTACATCTTCATACATTTAAAACACATCCTTTTTATTTAAATATTTTATTACTTTCACATAAATAATATATAACCATTTTAATTTTTATTAATATAAATAAGAAAGTGCTACCTATAGCACTTTCTTATTGGTGGTCTATTTTGATTTTTGTACCCTATTTTATACAATGGATATCTTCTAAGCTGTCTATCCTCTACCACCTCACTAGCTTTATTTTCTAATTCTGAATTAGAAAACTTTACATCGCTACATGAAAGAGCATATTTAGAAAATATAGGTTTCTTTTGTTCATAATACTTTCTAGTGTAATAGAATCCGTTATCTACTACTTCTATATATAATGTATTATTATCTCTTGTTCGTCCAAGAGTTTGTCTAGCTAATACTTCAGATTTAAAAGGTTCAGCTAATACAATAGTTAGTTTTAAATCTTTAATATCCATTGCTGCCCCGCATGATTTAGTAGTTGATAGTATTATTTTTTTATTCTTTTCATTTTCTTTATTTTCTGTTACTATACTGGTATAAATACCTATATTATGAAGGTATTCTGGGTAATGTTCTACTATCCATTCTTTTACTATCAATATAGAATTATTAGTTCCTATATAAATAAGCACTTTACCATTAATCTTTTTTATAACTGTCATTATAAGTATATGAAGTATATTATAAAAATTATCTTTCATAACTACATAGTTAGTATACTGAACTCTATTAAGACCATATTGATTTTTACACTTAGAAATTTCTTGTGGTGTTGGATTAGAATTATAATGAAATGCTATATATTCTGTTCTTGGATCTGTTTCTACATCAAACAAATCTATAGATGGAACGTTTTTAAAATATAGTTTATATATAGTATTTTCATCTTTATCGCTCCTAGCAGGAGTAGCAGTAAGATATAGTGTAAGCTTTGTATTTGTATAAAAATCAATTTTAGACATATTATCAAAATTCAAATGAGCCTCATCATATATCTTTAAAGCTATTTTTAATAATTTAAAGAGTTCTGTTATCTTATGCCATCCATATTTATCCCCATAAGATTTAATTGTATTATGACTAACAAGAAATAGTTTATATTTCATTGGGTCACTCATACCATTTAATAATTTTGCTATAGAACTCATTCCACTAATCATATAAATTTCTTTTTCTTTTACATCAGTATACTCCGTTGTTTTATCCTTCCATTGATTTAACCAATCTATAGAACTTGTTATAACCATAGATCTTATACACTCATACGCAAATACTGCTATAGCAATATATGTCTTTCCAGCACCAGTATTCAAATTAACACACAATTGAGATCTTTTTTTATTAGATATATACGCTCCATTACCAAGAATAAATCTTAATGATTCTTTTTGTACATCATCTCTTGGCAGATATTTTATTAATATTGGATCTGTGTAATCATATTCATCGCATTTATAATCGATTATAGCAGTACACTCAAATAATTTCTCTAAGAAGAATATATCTATTCCTCTTGGTAAGATAAGTTTCTTTTCCGATTCTATATATTCTAAACATTTATAAGTATACCTATGTGTTAATACATCGTATATACTAAAGAAATGTTCTAATTTAGGACAATCACCTAAATTATAATTATCAATAACTATACAACTGTGTTTAACTAGTATTTTAGGCATTTTATTTCTCCTTTCGTTATATACTTAATATTGTATTATAACTAAAAATAAAAAGAAGAGTGAATTATCACTCTTCTAAGTCATCTTCTTTTACTATTTTTGGTGAGCGTTTAGATATTGGTCTTCTCATATTAACTTCTACATCAGTAGGATTAACTCCAGAAATAATATTATCTTTAGATATAAAAGTTTGAGGACATATCATGAAAAATAGATCCATAAAAGAAGCTTTTTGCTTCTTAAATGTAGATGGATTGTATAATGCTTTACTTAATTTCTGATATATTAAAGATATTGTTATAGAAGGATTGTAAGTTAATGATCGATTTAAGGTTAATAATTGACAATCTTCGTTAGGATATTGGAATTGAGGATATTCTAATATATTGTCAACGCTTCTTAATTGATTAGACAGTATAATTTCTGAATGTATAGACATAACCTCGTCTAGACTATTCTCTATTAATGTATTAAGTAATGCTTGCAAGAACGTATGTCTATTAAATTTACTAGTATTTTCATTCTTATCAATTATAGATTTAAATCTATCTAAGACTTTAGTCAATTCATTATTATGAATTATAACAAAGAATAAAGCATAATCCTCTAATGCTTCTAGTGGTATATGAATTTTGTCTCCGATTTTCTTACCATTTTTCTTAATAGCTTCTATTAGGTCTAAACTTAAAAATAGTTTTTCATCTTCTTTTGTTGATATGGTTATAATTTGTCGATTAGGAAGTATTATATCGAAACTTGTTAAAAATTCGTTATACGTTTCATAAGAAAATCCTTCTTCATTTCTGTCATCATTTCTACTAAACTCTTCCGAAGTATAATCTTCATAAGAAGATTCTTCTCCGCCTTCACTTTCATCTCCATAATCAGTTCTCTTAAAATCTTCTGAATTTATGGAAATTATTTTATCTGGGTCTATTATAATAAAATAATTTTTGAAATTAGTATCGTCTAATAGTTTTATAATATTCCCATCAACTTCAAATAAATCAAAGAATTTACTTGACCATTCCATTTTCTTAATAGCAGTTTCTATTATGTGTTTTGCAGATAATATAAACTGTGTCATTTTCGATGATAACTCTTCAGATGCGTTTCTTCCGATATTTATATCATTATTTGTATATGCTAAATCTCCATAGCATCTATAACAGATACCTTTACCTCTAGATTTTGATGCGCATGTCATTGGCGATCTTAAATAAATTGTTTGTCCTACAAGATGAGTATCATTATTTTTAATTATCCTTTCTATACCTCTTGGATGTAACCTATAGTATCTATCTTTTAACGCCCTTAATATCTTATCATTGCCTATTAATAATAATTGGAAGTTAGGAGAATCGCATACATATGATGGATCTGGGTGTAAAAATGTATCCATATTGTTCAATCCTAATATTCTAGCAAGGTGTCCAGATTCCCCAACATTAGTCTTACTCATTATCTGAGCAATACGTCCAGTTCCAGATTCAATAACATTATCTAATAAATCACTAACCCCACCAGTTAAGAAATTTTTATTGATAATAGTAGAGTATACTCCGCCTTGACCATTTGGTTTGTCTCCTATGTTTACCATAAGCTCTTTTAATTGTTTTATATTAATACCTTCATTAGCTCTTAATGGGTTTGTTAAACAATGATCGTAACCCATATGTTTTTTAGAGTCTTTTATATAATTTATCAATTTATGAGTTAACTCTATCCCTACGTTTTTAACATCTTCTAATGGAACAGAAGATAAATCGCAATGGATAATATCATCAACTTCTTTAACATTGTTCATCAGGTCTATTGTATCTCTTAAATTTATAGTGTTAGCTAAATACCAAGAGAAATTATTAATTTCTCTATACCTATATAAAGTATTATCTATTGTATTATTCAATATGATATTAGGATATTTCTTTCTATATGGTTCTATGAAAAATTCGTCAATATACTTCTTTATTGATTTTCTAGTAATATATTTGTCAAAGAATAAATGTTTTGGTTGTATTGGTTCTCTTGTGACAAGAATAAGATACCACATTATTAAATTAAAGAAATAGTCTGGAATAGACAAATCCACGTC
>Ga0153999_1000599_pt1 | contig 15492 bp, 13 predicted proteins | sample TSNC083MetaG_FD_104675 | JGI IMG/M metagenome (GOLD analysis project Ga0153999, IMG submission 104675) | Attine ant fungus gardens microbial communities from North Carolina, USA - TSNC083 MetaG | ecosystem: Host-associated > Fungi > Mycelium > Unclassified | place: USA: North Carolina, Lumber... | reverse complement strand
TACTACTGGAGAATGCAAAAAATTACCTCAAGGAAAAATTAGTAATGGAGACTATGCACCACGGACGAATATTGTAGGCATGTTTCGAGTATTAGAAACTCAACAACCAACAACGCCGCAAGGAGTTAATGTTGATACTAATAGCTTTGTTGGAAGTTATATGTACGGTGATCAGTCACCTTTGACAACTGACGAACAGGAATTGATTCCTGTAGTGGATGAGAACTGGATTATTCCTCCTGAAGCAGTGAAGATTGCAAATTTAATTCAAGTAACATCAAAGGAACTTGAACCTATGAGAAATTTCATGCTGCAAGGACCTGCAGGTACTGGTAAAACAAAAACATCTGAGATTGTTGCTGCAGGGGTAACACGACCAAAAGTAACGCTTACATGTTCTGCTGATATGGAGATATTTGATTTTATAGGTCAAAATCAGCCAGTAGTAGCAAAAGAGACTACTAATCTCCCATCGGCATATGATATCGCGTTTGATTTAAAAGGTAGTTATCAAAGGCTTACAGGGGAAGTCGACATACCGGAAGGTTTTGATGAAACAGACTGCTTAGAGCTATTAATCAAAAAGACGAAAGAACAATCAAATAATACTTCTGGTTTTCATTATGTTGAAACTCCACTTATAAAAGCATTAAAGTATGGGTGGATATGCGAAATTCAAGAACCTACGGTTATTATAAGACCAGGGGTATTAGTTGGACTTAATAGCTTGCTGGAACCAAAGGGTGTTATTACTCTTCCTACTGGTGAAGTTATCCAAAGACATCCAGATGCAGTTGTAATTATTACTACAAACTTAAACTATAAAGGATGTGATGGACTTAATCAGTCTGTTCTATCTCGAATGGATATGATAATTAGCATGGAAACACCAGCCCGTGATATTTTAGTTGACCGTACCTTAAGTCGAACGGGTTTTGCTGAGCGTTCTATAGTTGATTCAATGGCAGAAATTATTACTGATATAGCTGAATACTTACAGCAAAATGATATCGATGACGGCACCTGTGGTGTTCGAGAGTTAATATCATGGGTTAAAGCAGTAAAGGCGGAAGGAAATGGGAGTATATACGATAATGCCATTCATTGTGTAGTGGAAAAAGCTACTACAAACAAGATTGAGCAAGAGTCAATAAAGACAAGTTTCCTAGACACTTCAAGCTTTGCTTTGTAAAAAGAGAGGAGGTACAAAATATGGCACGTGTAAATCATAAGGACATCCTAAAACGGGTGTCCTCAACAATGGATTCGATTACAGATGAAGAATTCTTTACATCTAATGGATTCAAAGGGTTTATGACCGATATTGTAGAGAATATTACTAGAAGATATAAATACAATGAAAAAGTTTTATTCATTTGCAAATGGGATAAAAACGCAGATGAGATTGCTTATACTGATAATCATGTGATAGTCGTAAATGGCGGGTGTGATTTTGTTCAATCATATCAATCACGAGCTGCAAGGTTTAGAGTAATCAGAGGGTTGGTACTTCATGAAGTAGGTCATCTTTTATATACGGATTTTCCGATATTAAATAAAATAATGAAGTATATGGAGAAAGGGGAGGTATATAATACTCCTTTACCTTTAACAGATGAAATGAAGGAGTTTCAAGAGCTGCTGCATGGGGTTTACAACCCTCAAATATTAATGATTATTTATAAACTGTTTCATGATCTTAATAATGCTTTTGAAGATGCTCATGTTAACGCAAGGGTAGGAAGAAGATTTCCAGGATATAAAGGAGACCTTGATACGGTATTGTCTCTTCATCAGGATAATGGTGCATCTCTTAAGGAATTAAAAAAGAAAGAAGAAAAAGTAGAGGATATTTATTATTCTGTTGCTGAAATGCTACACCAATACGCACTATTTGCTGAATGCAAGTGTGAAAATTGGCAATGGAACGATAGACGAATGGTATGCGTTTCTAATTGTATGGAATTAGTTGATGAAGCTATATTGACCGATGAGTCAAAGAGTAGAACCAGCTTACATTTGGAAGTGTTTGCTGCTCTCCTACCGCTTTATGAGCAATATATTGAAGAGCTAAAGGAAAGGTTAGGTAACGATCCATCTTCGCCACAAAATAATTCGGTGAATGAAGAGATAAGCAAACAACTTGAACAATTAACACAAGGATCTAAGCCGACATCTAATCATTCATCTAGTCCAAGCAAAGAAGCATCCAAGAACTCATCTTCGGAACAAAAAGTATCAAACCATTCTTCAGCTGCAACTTCAGATCAAGAATCAGATGCTAATAAGGAATGTGCAAATGATACTGGAGCGAAAGGAGCCACTGTAGATGCTGGAGAAGAACGTTCAAGGGCAATAGACCGAGAAGCGGAATCAATTCCCTGTACAAAGAGGGAGCCACTTTCAAGTGCTATAGAGAAAACGGTACAAAAAAATGCTGGATATGATAGGATTCTCGAAGATACTAATCGCATTATGAAAACCATGGCTACAGAAAAGGTTGCAGTAGCAAAGGAAATTGAGCGAACAAATGAGTTGAATGATTTTGCAGCGAGCATTTCACAACCTGAGATCTATAATGGTTTTGGGTGCTCAATCGAAAGACTTCCGTGCGTTGATGATCAGTTACGCGAAGCACATAAGCATGTTTCTCAAATCACATTGCCAATTGCGAAAAAAATGGCTAAAAGTTTTCAAAAAATCATAGCAAAGAAACAAAAAGGGGAAAAAATTACTGGGCTATATACTGGGCGAAGAATAGAGATTCGTACTATCCCGCGAAATAATGGAAAGTATTTTTCTAAAAAGACGCTGCCTACTAATCATCCAACTCTATCTGTGGCATATCTGGGAGATGAATCAGGTTCTATGAGTGGATGTGATCGTATTACTTATTCAAGAATGAGCGCTTTATTATTATATGAATTTTGCCAGATTCTTGGTATACCTGTAGGTATATTTGGTCATACGACACAAGGCGGAAAGATTATTGTTCATTCCTATGCAGAATTCCAGAGTATAGATAAAAATGATAAATACAGGATTCTCAATATGAATTCTTATGGAGGAAATATGGATGGATATGCCTTACGGTTTGTATCTGAACGAATACTTGCTGAAGCAAAGGCTGATATAATGCTTTTAATCATAGCATCCGATGGGCAACCAAATGGGGGCCGTGCAGCATGTGAAGATGTTGCATCTGTTGTAAAAGAATATCGTAAAAAAGGTATTATTACTATTGCAGCTGCTATAGGTGATGACAAGGATACAATAGAGGCTATATACAAGGATAATTATTTAAGTATATCAAACATTGAGAAACTACCAGAAAAATTGGTGGGTTTGGTTAGGCCTTATATAAAGTGAAAAGGAGCTGCGCCTGCAGCTCTTTTTTTGTATCCCTGTACAATAAACCACCTGCTATGCAGGTGAGTTCCGCATAAGCTTTAGCTTCAAGTAAAAAAACCTCCCGTGTTAAAATGAAGTGTAGGTTCGCCAACCACACAACAAATAGCAAAGGAGGTAGCCAAATGGATATGAATAGCTTATCACACACAAAAGTACAGTTTACAAGGGACTACACAGGGTAACGGTCTGACGGGGGATGTATTGCCCGTCAGATTTTCCATGTAATGTTCATCTTTTCACTGGTGGCTTCCACAGTCGTAACCAGCAAATCCAGCACCCGCCGCTTATCGTCAAAGCTGACGGTTTCCCATGTGTCCAAGTACCCGGAAATCTGCTGTACCTGTTCCGGGCTGATGGTGTCCACTGTTAAGTCCGCAATCTCTTTGACAAGGGCTTGCTTGCGGCTGTCCAGTTCCGCAATTTTCACATTCACATAGGAGATCAGGACATTGTTCGCCCCGGTCAGGCTGTCCACCAGCTTTTCAATTTCGCTGTCCACCTGCGCAAGCTCCACCTGCAAGGCGGTGATTTTCGGATTGCCCTTTGCCGCCTTTTTCCGTCCCGTCAGCGTCTTGTAGCTTTCCAGCTTTTTCACCATCTGCTGATAAACAAGGGCTTCCAGCTCGGCGGTGTAAATCTTTCCGCACCCGACACAGCTTTTGTTGTCCAGCCGTTTGGTACAGCGGAGGTATTGTCTGCCTACCCGGTTAATGATACTCATAAGGGCATAGCCGCAGTTTCCGCACTTGATTTTCCCCGCCAGCCATGTATGGGTGGCCTTTCTTGCAGACTGAATTTTCATGTTGTTCATCAGCTTCTTGCGGCAGGCGAGCCATGTATCCGGGGGGACAATCCCCTCATGGGGAGCCAGCACCAGCATTTGGTCTTTCAGGTCATTTTTCTTGCAAGCCTTTACGTCCCGACCCTGATACAGATAGCACCCATTTGTACCTGTAAAATCGGCGGCATCATTGACGAGTACCGTCCCCTGACTTTTGAAAAATTCGTATACGTCAAGGTCTGCCTGTACATAAACCGGGTTTCTAAGCATCTGCGCCAGCGTGGGGCGTATCAATTCCTTGCCATAGAACAAAATTCCCCGCTGGGCAAAGTGCCGGGTAATGTCCCCGTAAGAGGCTTTCGGGTCTGCGTACATCTCAAAAATCAGTCGGATATGTGCCGCTTCGTCCGGGTTCGCTATCAGCTTTTTTGTGTTGATACCGTCCATTTTAATCGGCTCCGAATGAAAGCCGTAAGGCGGCCTTCCGCCCATCTTGAAGCCCCGCTGGCTTCGGGAATAGTAAGCGTCCTGTACCCGCTTCTGGATTGTTTCCCGTTCCAACTGGGCGAACACGATACAAATATTGAGCATGGCCCGGCCCATCGGGGTGGAGGTATCAAACTTTTCCGTGCTGGAAACAAACTCCACGTTGTACTGTTGGAACAATTCCATCATGCCCGAAAAATCCAGAATGGAACGACTGATACGGTCAAGTTTGTAGACAATGACCTTTGCAATCAGGCCGTTTTTAATGTCCCGGATAAGCTCCTGAAATTTCGGACGGTCTGTGTTTTTGCCGCTGAATCCCTTGTCTGTGTATTCCCTGCAACTACCGCCTTTCAGTTCGTATTTGCAAAACTCAATCTGGCTTTCAATGGATATGCTGTCCTTTTTGTCAACCGATTGTCTTGCATAAATGGCATCTATTCTGTTGTTCATTTTCGTAGCTCCTTTTCTTAAAAAAGAAACGGAGCTGCTGACAATATAATTATATCGCCAACAGCCCCGCAAATCAATGTTGCAAAATCCTATTGCCCGGATTCCCGCCGCCTGTCTGCGTATTTGCGGAATACATCATAAAGCTGCTGTTCCAGCTCCCGGCGTTTTGCCGCTTCCTGTTTCGGCGTGAGAATGGGTGTCAGGTTTTCCAACGTGATTTCCTTTCCCTGAAAGGGAACGATTTCGATTTTCTTTTTGTAGCTGATATGCTCCATCTATTATCCTCCCTATGAAATTTTCAAGGTGCAAGCCGCTTATGGCGGCGAAAAGTAATTACTAAGAATATCATCTTACCTTTGTATTGATTTTCTGTTCCTGCCGCACCTGTTCCAGAATGTCGGCAGGGATACGGTCAACCAGCCGCTGGATATTATGCAGTTCGCTTTCCAGCTTTGCCCGTTCCAGCGTATCTTTCATCTTCCCGGATTCGCCGGCCTTTGCCCGGGCTTCCAGCTTTTTGTTTTCCGCAAGCAAATCATCAATCGTAACCCGGTATTTTTTAAGCTGTCCGCTGAAATTCTCCATCTGCGGGAACCACTTTTTCAGCAGAGCGAGGGCTTCCTCTTTCTTCTTCCCGGCGTTTAGCGGCCCGATATTATCCAGTGCCGTTTCAATGGCTCTGGCCTGTTTGGAAAGGGAAACCGCCTGCTTGAATAACCGGGTGGGGATATGCTTGCGGCCTGTCTGTAAGGCGCTTTCCCCACGCTCCAAGTCCGGGTATTTCTCCACCATACAGGCGTGAAAATCGTCCTGCCATCTGGAAAGGCTGGCCCGGTTGCCTAAAATCTCTTTGGCTGATAATCGGTTATCCTCTGTCAGCGGTACAAAGGTCAGGTGCATATGGGGCGTTTTCTCGTCCATGTGAACCACCGCCGAAACGATATTGTCCCGGCCTACCCGCTCTATTAGGAAGTCAGCCGCCCTTTGGAAGAACGCCGCCGTTTCCTTTGGGGATTTTCCCTTGAAAAATTCCGGGCTGGCGGTTATCAGGGTATCCACAAACCGGGTGCTGTCCTTACGGGTGCGGCACCCGGCCTGTTCGATACGGGTTTGAATGAAGTGGTAATAGCGTCCCTCTGGTTTTACGATATGGAAATTGTACCTGCTCCGGCTGGTGTCTATATCCGGGTTGCTGGCGTATTTCTCTTTCTGCCGTTCATGGTGGGCTTCCAGCGGCCTTGCCGGGTTGCCCTTGTGCTTTTCAAAGCGTAAGATTGCGTGTTGCGGCAATACCTATCAATCCTCCTTTCGGTGACGGTTAGAAGCCTGTTTTCCGGGGTGGAGTACAAACATACAGCCTGCCCCGGAACGGCTTCCAGCAACCTTGTGATACCGAGCTTTTCCAGCCCCTAATTGTCGGCTTTGTTCCGTTTGTTTCGGCTGCTTTTGTTCTTCTGCTTGCGGTGTACCTCCTTGGCACAGGCTTCACAGTATTTCGCCCGGTTGGAGCCGGGGACGAAAGCCGCCCCGCATACCGCACAGCGTTTCACATCACCGCTATGGAAAAGCTCTGTTTCCAGCGGCTTGTCCAGCGGCAGAACCGCATGACGGAACCATGTACAGCAGACGGAATAGGAAATGCTCTGGACGCAGACGCATTCCTCCCCATCGTCCAGCAGAATGCAGTTGCCATTGTCATAGTTACAGCATTCCCGGCGTATAAGGGCGTTTGCCCGTCTGCGTTGTCCCGGTGTCATACGGGGCAGGAAGCCGTCCGGCCTGCGCTCGATTGGTTTTAGTTTATCTCTCATGGGTATCCTCCATTTTCTTTGTCCTCTGCCGTTTCTCCCGAAAGTCGTTCCTGCCCCATTCCTGCAGCGTTTCCCCGTATTGGCACGCTCCCCGGCAACTTCGGGCCAACTTGGCCCGAAGTGTGGTTCATGGCGGTGCTTCCCCTGCGGGTGGTATCCCTTTCGGACGGTCATTCACTTGTGCTGTCCATCGATGAACTAATCCAAGTGTATACTTTTTTGACCGCCCCTCCCGTATATCCACAAGGTTGGAAAACAAGCTGAAAAGCAAAAATTTCCACGTTTGTGGAAAGGTATGGTATAATGGAAATACAGAGAAAACCCATGTGGAGAAAGGCGGGATACAGCTATGAATGTGGCCTTGACGATACAGGAACGGTTAAAGGATTTGCGGGTGGAACGGGGCCTTACACTGGAACAGTTGGAACAGCGGACAGGCATTTCAAAATCCGCTTTGGGCAACTATGAAACGGAAGATTACAAGGACATCAGCCACACCAGCATTGTGACGCTGGCGAAATTCTACGGCGTGTCCACCGATTACCTGTTGGGGCTGACGGAATCAAAAGATCACCCAAACGCAGACCTTGCGGAACTGCATTTGAGTGATGGCATGATAGACCTATTGAAAGGTGGGAACATCAATACCCGTTTGCTTTGTGAAATGGCAGTGCATAAGGATTTTGTAAAGCTGTTGGCTGACATTGAGATTTATGTGGACGGGATCGCCAGTATGCAGGTGCAGAACCTGAACGCCTATGTCAATCTGGCGAGGGACACCATAGAAAAGAAGTACCGCCCCGGCGAGCATGACCGCCATATCCGTATCTTGAACGCCGCCCATATCAACGAGGACGAATATTTCCGCCATGTGGTGCATGACGATATGGACGGTATCATCAAGGACATACAGGAAGCCCACAGACAGGATACCACCAGCGCACCGGAAACGGATTTTGTACAGGAGCTAAAGCAGGATTTAGAGTTTGTTGCCAGCATTGAGGGAACGCACAAAAGAAACAGGTTGCCCTGTATTGCCGGAGGCTGGGGATAGATTATACCAAGCTGACCGAGGTTGAGTTTGAGGTAATGATGAGGGTACTTCAAAAGTCCAGGCACTTGAAAGGGCAAGGAAAAAAGCAAGGCAGGAAAAAACGGAAATGACAGGGCTAAAATTGTGTGGCAAAATAATTAGTAGTACGTTTTAGGTTATGGATAAAAGTTGAGTATTTATATTTTCAAACATGACATATAGTTGTCATGTCTTGTATGCTAATATAATGTAAAAATATCTAAGGAGTGCATTGTATGCAAGAATACGATAACAAACAAACATTAATTAATGAAATACAAAAAAGGGCAGATTTGTTTATAAATGAATTTAGTGATATTCCCAATGAGAAAGGAGATGTTCGTCTTGATGGTATAGACAAAACTCCAAAAGAGATGATTGCCTATCAACTTGGCTGGTTAAATCTTGTAATGGAATGGGATAGAGATGAGTTGGAGGGAAAAGAAGTTATTACTCCAACACCTGATTATAAGTGGAATAAACTCGGAGAGTTGTATCAGAGCTTCTTTCGTACTTATAATAAACATCTTCTCTCGGAACTCTGCGAAATGTTCAAGGAAACTGTCACTAAGTTTATTGAATGGTTATCAACTGTTGATGATAATACTTTGTTTCAAGCAGGGGTTAGAAAATGGACGGTAACAAGTGCCAATTGGCCTATGTGGAAATGGGTACATATTAATACTGTTGCTCCTTTCAAAAACTTTCGTACACAGGTACGCAAGTGGAAAAAGGTAAATGTAAGCTAATAAGGATTCGCTTTGTTCAATGTAGTAGCATAATGTGAATAAGTAGTTGCAAAATTTGCCCGTACATTAGGCCACTACGCCTATCCAGACTGTCAAGGCGAGTAGTATTTTGCATTCGCAAAATCTCCACCCTTTTCCCTTGACAGTCTGGATTTTTGCCGTTCCATTGCGCCGCCGACAACGGGGAACAGGATAAAATCCTGCCCCGTTGCCGTCCGCTCCATTCTACGTCAAAATCGGCTCCGCTACATTGCTATAATCGTTAATTTTTCGGTGGCTCTGCCCCCGCACCCCCGGCCTCTTCCAAAGAACAGAGAAAACTAAACGGCGAAAAGCGTTGTCAATGGGAGTGTGGAATAGCGGACAAAGCAAAGCGAGGGAGCATATGCCGCAAAGCCCATTGACATAAGCCGAAGCCCACACTAAACAGAAAGGTTCCCATGTCCTTTCACATGGGAACCTCTGCCACACGGCGAGTGGGGGGGGGGAGTTCCAGAGGGGGAAATCCTCTGGATACCTTGCGCCACTTCGGGCCAACTTGGCCCGAAGTTCATACGATAGACGAGGGTTCCATATACGCCCTGTCCGCTGATGAAATCGGACTGTCATTTGCGGCTCCACGCCGCAAATTCCCACCCGCTTTCCTGCCGCTTCAAATGCCCTTGCCCTCCCCGGCGGCAATGGCGTTTTCACGGCAACGCTGACAGAGCGTATAACACACTACACTTTGCTCTGCAAAGTTGTGTGCCAAGGGGCAAGCCCCTTTGGAATCCCCAACAACAAAACAGGCTGCATATTCCCTCTGCGGGAACATGCAGCTCTTTTGTTGTCAGCAGCCCGTTTCTCGGTCTGCGTGCAGTTCCTTGTAAACTGACCTAAGTGGGAATGTAAATATCATCTTGTATTTGCGCCGAAATATAGAAGAAAAATAGTATATGGACAGATCAAAGCGGATGTAGGAAACATATTAAGTATGCTCTGCAAACGAAAAGGAATAGAAATAATAGAAGCAGAGTGTTGTAAAGATCATATCCACATGCTAGTGAGAATTCCCCCAAAATATAGTGTATCGTCTATAATGGGATATCTAAAAGGAAAAAGTTCGTTAATGATATTCGAACGACATGCGCATTTAAAGTACAAATATGGAAACAAACATTTTTGATGTAGAGGATACTACGTAGATACAGTCGGAAAAAATGCAAAGAAAATCGAAGAGTATATACGAAATCAACTCCAAAGTGATCTGGAATATGATCAAATGTCGTTGAAAGAATATATAGACCCGTTTACGGGTGAGCCGGTAGCAAAAGGCAAGTAAACAAGCCCTTTAGGGCTAGCCTGTGACATAAGTGCGGCTGGCGGACTTTTCAGAGGGTCTTTAGACCCAAGCAGGTATTAGCCCCTTATAGGGGCACAACAAACCACCGGCTAAGCCGGTGGTAATGATTAATAATCATCTCAATGATTTTTTTAATACTTGCAATATATAATAATATATAATATAATTAAATTGTAAATGTTGTTAATGCCAATTGGATAAGTATAAGTAATTAAGTCATGAAAAACCGGTTAATATGGTTATTTTATGGCTTTTTTTGTGTCCAGTGGTTAAAGCCAAAACCTACAAGAGGGTAGGTCAGCTTTGAAAGCTGAGAAAGGAGATTTATGAACAGAGTAGAGTTAACAGGAAGGTTTACAAGAGATCCCGAAGTAAGATATAGCAACGGGGAAAATCAAAAAGCAATTGCAAATTTTTACTTTGCTGTAGATCGTCGTTTTAAAAGAGAAGGAGAACCAACAGCAGACTTTATTAGTTGTGTTGCATTCTCTAAAACAGCGGAATTTATTGAAAAATATTTCCGTCAAGGAATGAAAGCAGGAATTTGCGGCCGTATTCAAACAGGAAAATATAAGAACAAAGAAGGTGTTGATGTTTATACGACACAAGTTGTAGTTGAGGAAATTGAGTTTGGAGAAAAGAAAGCGCAAGACGGATTACCGTCTGAAACACCAACCGGTGATGGGTTTATGAGTATTCCGGACGGAATAGATGAAGAAACCCCGTTTTCATAACATTTAGAAGGAGGGTTGCATAAGCTACTCTCCTATTTTCTTAAAAAGAAAGGAGCAAGTTATATGGACAACCAAAATGAGTTATCTATAAAAGAAAAAAAAGAGGCTAATGAAAGAAAAAGAAAATCTATAAACGAGGTGATGGATTATTATCCGGAAGCTGAACTCTTAGAAGTAACTTCTAGAGATGAAGCAGATAATACTGTGTCTACGGGCCATTACTTTTTACCACTCAATATCAAACGTGAATGGTTTGCGCTTCGTTATCCGAACGGATACATCCGGTCTGAGACAATTCAGTTGACAGATAATCGAGTACATGTTAGCGCTTCTGTATATCGCGATCTAAACGATGTAGTTCCGATAGCATATGAAGAAGTTTTTATGGATATCGATTATAGTGATAATTATTATACTTCTAAAAATTTAAAAGGTTCGGCTGTTATTACAGGAACTATAAATGCTGCCAAAGCAAAAGCTGAGAGCAATGCTCTATACGAATGCGGGTTTGGCTTTCAACTGGAAACGAGATCTGAAGAATCTGCTCGTGTGGATGAAATGACAAAAGAACAGTTGGCTGCTCTCCCACTTCCAAAAAAACAGACTCCTCCGCCACCGCGAAAAACGAGTACCAAGATAAATGAACGAGGAGAAATTGAGAGAAAACAAGTAGAAGAATCAGGTCAACCAATTGATTTTAGTCCACCTCTAAAGACAGCTAATACAGCCCCTGTGAAAGCTGCAGATTCCCTTGAAACCGCTTTTATTGAGGAATGCGATCTGGACAGGGCTAAAGCGTATAAATGCTCTGTAGGGGGATATAAGACCCTTGGAGAAGCAGCTGAGAAGAAGCCAAATGTAATTGTATGGATTTTGAAAAATAGTAAAGATGCAGGCGAAGTAGCTGCTTGCAATACTATTTTAAAAGAAGATAAAGTTGTGAAATCTGTATTTGACCGTTTGAATAAGCAATAAGGTAGTATCTATATAAAAAAATAATAAAGGAGAAATAAAATGTATAAAAAATCATATGTGCTAGGAGGCAAGCCGGCAGATGATAAGTACAAAAAAATGGCGGCGGCTTGGGAGGCGTGTACGGATGCTGGCGTAGACATACCCGTAGAAATAGAAGAATTCTTTAATTATACAAAACCAGATGGAAATACTATTTGGTCAGAAATAAAAGATGCCATAACTATGGATTGTGATTATGGTATTGAATTATGGGTCGTTGATCTTAAAAAACTTCCTGATGACATTACATTAATCAAGTTTATGAAGCCGATTGAATAAGGTGTATGATAACGTAATGTTTATTTGCGAACTTCCACCGGAAATAAGAGTCTATGGTTTATAGCTGAAATGATTCTAATAAAAGTAAAATTAGCCGGGGGGAGAAAACTACCCCTGGTTAATTATGAATTAATTATAATTGGAGGAATGAATATGTTGGATAAAATGATAAGTCAGTACTATATGAAAATTGAAGAACAAAAACAATTGCAAGAACGTATAGAATTTGAAGCAGAAAAAATTAAAAAGAAAATAACAATGAGGAAGAAACAAGTAGAACGATTAGAGAAGAAGAAAGATAAAGTAATGTGTAATTATTATAAATTTCCTTCATGGGTTGAATTGATCGTAGAACCTTTGATGGAGCAATTAGAAAAAGCAACAGGATTGAAAGGAGAAATATATGGACCTTTTGGTCTTAATAGTCGTACGTCTATTTATTTGACCAAAAACCCGGAATTATCAATTACTGAACAGACGTCTTTGAAGGTCACTATAGAACCACCCCATGGAACCCATGTAAAATATGAGACTGGTAAAACAAAAAGTAAATATCAAAGGGGTTCAATTGGCAAATTAAATGGTAGAAATAAAGTTCTTGCGGATTTGCCAAACAGATTAGAAGAAATTATTGAAATACTACATGGAGATAAGACTTTGTTAGATTAACATATCTTGGTTAAGTATATTTGAATTTACACTATTATGATTTGTCTTTTATCATGATGAAGATGATATTGTATTTTGTAAACCATAGTAATAATAAATAAGAGGAGGTTATTAATATGCGTGAACAGTTTCCGTTTACGGCAGAAACAGTATTAGAAATGTTACGAATAGAAGGAAAGCCGCGCGGAAATGAAGTAGTGGCCCATTGCCCAATAGAAGGATGTCCTGATAAGTCGGGTCATTTATTTATCAATCTAAAAAACGATAAGATAAACTGCCAAAGATGTGGCTGGGTAGGAAACACACTTACTTTCTATGCACAGCTAACGGGTATGTCTAATAAAGATGCTTACCATGACATAATGGAACGAGCCGGCTTAAAGGATAAAGGTGAGGATTATCATAAAGAAATTCAAAAAAAGCGAGCTATGGAAGCGGAGAAGGCAAAGTCCTCTGCTCTCCTACCTATTGAAGAAAGAGATAAGGTATATAATGCTCTTTTAGACGAACTTTATTTATCCAAGGATCATATGCAGAATTTGTTTGGTCGAGGTTTTGAAGAGTATATGATTTATTTAAAAAAATATCGCACCTCTCCACCTCGTTCAGGAAAGGAAATATATAATATTCCTAAGATTCTTCAAAACCAAGGTTACTCGTTACAAGGCGTTCCTGGATTTCATAAAAACGCTAATGGGCAATGGGAATTTGCGAGACTAAAGCGTAGTATATTAGTTCCTGTAAGAGATTCGCAGAACCGAATTCAGGCTATTCAGCATCGTTTAGATGATGAAGTACGAAAAAAGAAACCTAATGGAAAGTTAGAGGACAAGTATAAATGGGTATCAACAGAAGGCTGGAATGGATTCTCTTGCGGTACAGGAGCGCATGCCTTCATACATTTTGCTTGTGACTTTTCGTGGGACGGGAAAAGAATGTTGCCAATTCCAAAGACTGATAAAAGAACTGGTAAGCTATTTTTTGCATTTACTGAAGGTCCCATGAAAGCAGATTTAAGTTATCAACTAACGGGGACTCCTTTTTTTGCATCGGCAGGAGTAAAAGCTTTGAAAATATTGCCTGATGCATTAATTGAGTTAAAGAAAGTGGGCGTTGAATTGATTTATGACTGTTTTGATATGGACTATATGGAGAAAGAGGATGTAGCAAAAGCTTCAAAAAATGTGGAGAAGATGGTTGTTGCTGCAGGAATGAAATACGAACGTAAAATATGGAATAAAACGTTTAAGGGTATCGATAATTATTATGCTTTTAAACTGAAAGGTATTGTTTGAGATTAACATAATTCTCACCGTGAGAAAAGCCACCTTTAAAAAGGTGGCTTTTAGCTATATTGATTCAATAATTTTATCTAAAGAAGTTTTTACTTCATTTAGTGTTTTTAGTGTAACGCTGCGATCTCGTTCGTCACATTCTAACGTCATTTCAAGCATTGTCATAAATTTTGCTGAGGAGTCTTTTATTTCCTTTAAATATCTTTTTCTTTTTTCTTCTTCCTGTTTATCTTGATGTTCTTTAAGTGTTGCCGAGTCAATCTCTTCAGGCATTATATAAGCAGATGAATTTGATTTATCATTGTTAACGTTAGTAATCTTATTTGGGAAGTTTCCAACTATCTTCTCTTCTCTCTCACTTTTGATTTTTTTGCGTGTTTCAACGTACCAATCGCGATTCAAACGTTCCGACCCCATTGTTTCTACATAACGATCTAATTTTTCGTTGAATTTCTTTTGCTCCTCTTTGGTTAATTTGACTGCATTTACGAGACCGCTATAAGCAAATTTGTCAGGCTCTTCTGCTTTTTTTTGCAACTCTGGAATAAGATCTAAAAGACTTTGTAGTCGATACACTGTAGCTGATGACATTTGGTATCGTTTAGCAATTATTTCAACAATATCCCCCTGACTCCAATCGGGATGCAAGTTTTCTTGAGATTTTATGTATTGATTAATAGCTCTGGCTTTTTCTAGAGGTGTTTCATTTCTGCTAGTCATATTATCATCAAGGGCTTCAATTCTTCTTTTATCCGGATCAGGCTCCCACGGTTTGATTATGCAGGGTAAAATATCCTTGCCGGCCATTTTCGAACTACGATAACGTCTATGCCCGGCACAAATTAGATATCTACCATCATCTTTTTTCCAGACTCTTGCTGGGTTTGTCACGCCATATTCTAAAATGGAATCTTTTAGGCCTTCCAACCTGGCAAGTTCGTCCATATCAAATATCTGATCATTCATTTCTTCCTCGTCGATTAAATCAATAGAAAGATTTATAATTTCTTGAGAATCGGGATTTGCTTCTTTCTTGATATTAGCTATATTTTTTAATAAATCACTACTTCCTGGTATGTTATCAAATTTTTTCGCCATTATTTACCTCCTTTTTGGTCTTCATTTATTCTTTTTAATAATTCGTTGACGATGGCCTTGTATTCTTTTGTTACTATGTGAGTTGGCTTGTAAGAATTAATTGGAAGACCATATGCAAGTGATTCTGCTAATATACTGGCATCTCTAGTCGTGTTTTTAAAGAATAATTTTTCATAATTAGCATAGGAGTTCTGCAATGCGTTTTGCAATGCAACATTTTTACGGTACATAGTAAAAAAAGATCCTATAATGGTTGTATCTAAAGCGTAGCCTGACAATTGTAAACCCTCTAATAATT
>Ga0153999_1000598_pt1 | contig 15502 bp, 14 predicted proteins | sample TSNC083MetaG_FD_104675 | JGI IMG/M metagenome (GOLD analysis project Ga0153999, IMG submission 104675) | Attine ant fungus gardens microbial communities from North Carolina, USA - TSNC083 MetaG | ecosystem: Host-associated > Fungi > Mycelium > Unclassified | place: USA: North Carolina, Lumber... | reverse complement strand
TTGATGAATATTTGGGAAATCCCAAATCAGGGAGGAAAGTGACATGAAAGGCTGCATTCATATATACTGCGGTGATGGGAAAGGGAAAACCTCTGCGGCGCTTGGCCTGGCGATCCGGGCGGCCGGCCGGGAAAAAAAGGTGCTGCTGGTTCGTTTTTTAAAAAATGATGACTCCGGAGAGCTTGTTGTTTTAAATACCATCCCCCAGGTGAGCATATTTCCCTGTGAAAAATCGTTTGGTTTTGTATTTCGGATGACTCAAGCGGAAAAAAAAGCGGCGGCTGTCTTTTACCGCGATTATTTTGCCAGAGCCTGTCGGGAAGCGGTAGAATTGGCTTATGATATTGTGATTTTTGATGAGCTGACAGCGGCCTGCAATTATCAGATGGTGCCGGAAGCAGATATTTTGCAGTTTCTGGCTGCCCGGCCGGAAACAATGGAGGTGGTTATTACGGGAAGGCAGCCGGGGGAAGCCCTGACTGCTGCCGCCGACTATGTTTCGGAAATTAAAATGATCAGGCATCCCTACCCAAATGGGCTGGCAGCCCGGGAGGGGATTGAGTACTAGAACGTGTTATTTTTTAAACATGCTATGGGCTTGATTTTTTCAATATATTCTGATAAAGTGAAAATAGCAGTATACCAGAAAAAAGAAAGTGAGAAGAATGCATATGGAAGAGAATAATAATTTGGAAAATGAGCAGGAGATGACGGTCACACTGACACTGGATGATGATACGGAACTGGAATGTGTGGTTTTATCCATTTTTGAGGCGGCAGGACGGGATTATATTGCCCTGCTGCCGGTTGAGGGAGAGGAAAAGGAAGAAGGCGAGGTATATCTGTACCGTTATCATGAAGATGAAGATAATAACCCGAGCCTTGATAATATTGAGGATGACGAAGAATATGAGATTGTGGCGGAAGCCTTTGACGCATTGCTGGATGACCAGGAATACGACGAACTGGTAGGAGATCCGGAGGAATAGGCGTGTTTGATCAATCATTCATTATGTGATAAAGAACCGTAAAGAAAATTTAATTGACAAAAATAGGAAGAAAAAGTATCATTAACCTATATTGAAATTAAGAACCGTTAAAGGAGATAGACAGCTATGAAAAAAACAAAATTGTTTGCAGCCGCGGCTATTACAATGGCCTTATCCGTGCTGTTTGTATCAGCAGCCTTTGCCCAGGGCTGGGGTCAGGTATCGGGAAAGTGGTTTTATTATCTGGAAGACGGTACCGTTGCTAAGAGTACCTGGGTGACAACGGAAGGCGGCAGCTATTATGTGAATTACGATGGCGCAATGGCGGTAAGCCAGTGGGTGAATGCCGATGATTCGTGGTACTATGTGGATGCCGGCGGTAATCCGGTTGCCAGTCAGATGCTTAAGCTGGATTCGAAGCTTTACTATTTTGGTGAAAATGCCAGAATGGTAACCAGCCAGTGGCATGAGGAAGAAGGCAAGTGGTATTACCTGGGCGGGAACGGGCAGGCCGTTGCCAAAGGCTGGCATATGATTAACGGTGACTATTATTATTTTCTTAACAGCGGTGTCATGGCACAGGATGCACTGGTGCCGGGAGGACGCGTAGGTACTGACGGAAGATGGATACAGTAAGGCTGCACAGCCAGTTTTTAATATAGTATCACAAACACGCTCTGTACAAAAAGGAGGTAATAATGATGAAAAAGCAGATTAAATTTTTAGCGGCAGTGACAGCCGGCGCAGTATTATCACTATCTTCTGTCATCACCGGCCTGGCGGCGACCGGATGGGTGAATAACGGAACCAATTGGCAGTACTATAAGGCAGACGGAACCGTGGCAGCCAACCAGTGGGTAAAATCCGGTGAGTACTGGTACTGGATTGAAGCAAGCGGTGTGATGGGAACCAACATGTGGATCGACAATCAGAATCAATGGTACTATGTTGGTGAAGATGGAGCCAGTGTAAAAGGCTGGAAACAGGTTAATGGCAAGTGGTATTTTTTCTTTAATGATTTTACTATGGCTTCCAATACGATGATAGACAGCTATAAGGTAGGCAAGGATGGAGCCTGGGTAGAAGGTTAATTAAGTCAATAGATTCTGTAAAATGCCGGGTGCGATGATCGGTCATCGCGCCCGGCGTTTGTCTGTTTTGACAAGAATACCTGCCAAGATAACCGGAAGTTATGAATTGGATTCCAATATCATATACTTCTTTCAAACAAATTACACATTGGATATTGAAAATTCAGGATAAATGCGCTAAACTGATAAGAAACACTTAAATAGCGTGGAAAACGAGAGGTGACTGGCAATGAAGGGAAATATCGTGACTATTCCAGGCGACGGAATTGGACCGGAGATCGTCCGGGAAGCCTGTAAGATCCTTGAACAAATAGGAAAGGTATATGGACATACCTTTATATATAAGGAAGTATTGATGGGCGGATGTTCTATTGACGCTTATGGAGTGCCGCTGACGGAGGAGGCATTGGCCGCGGCAAAGCAGAGCGATGCCGTCCTGTTGGGAGCGGTCGGCGGAGCTGTTGGTAATTCCGGATGGTATGATTTAAAACCGCACCTAAGACCGGAGGCAGGGCTGCTGGCGATCCGTAAAGGTCTTAATCTATTTGCCAATATCCGTCCGGCCTATCTGTACCAGGAGCTGGCCGATGCCTGTCCGCTGAAACGGGAAATTACCGAAGGCGGCTTTGATATAGTGATTATGCGGGAGTTGACCGGCGGTTTATATTTTGGAAAGCGGCATACAGAGCGGGTGGATGGTATCCGGCAGGCGACCGATACGCTGGTCTATAGTGAACATGAGATCCGCCGGATTGCCATAAAGGCCTTTGCCATTGCCATGAAACGCAAGAAACAGGTAATCAGCGTCGATAAGGCAAATGTTCTGGATTCCTCCCGGCTGTGGCGGCAGGTCGTGGAAGAGGTAGCAAAGGATTATCCTGAAGTTTCCCTGACTCATATGCTGGTGGACAATTGTGCCATGCAGTTGGTAATGAATCCGGGGCAATTTGATGTGATTCTGACGGAAAATATGTTTGGTGATATTTTATCCGATGAGGCAAGCATGATTACCGGTTCAATCGGAATGCTGCCTTCCGCCAGCTTAAATGAAACAAAGTTTGGAATGTACGAACCCAGCCATGGTTCGGCTCCGGATATTGAGGGAAAAGATCTGGCTAATCCGATTGCAGCGATTCTGTCGGCGGCGATGATGCTGCGCTATTCCTTCGATCTGGACAGGGAGGCCGATGCCATTGAGGCGGCTGTCCGGCAGGTGCTGGCTAAAGGGTACCGGACGGTGGATATTATGTCGGAAGGCTGTAAAAAAATCGGGACAGCACAGATGGGGAATTTAATTGCCAGTCAGATATAGAAGGAGGAAGAGTCATGAGAAGTGATCATGTTAAAAGCGGGATGCAGCAGGCACCGCACCGCTCCCTGTTTAATGCGCTGGGGATGACAAAAGAAGAGCTGGAAAACCCGTTGGTGGGTATTGTCAGTTCCTACAACGAGATTGTTCCAGGCCATATTAACCTGGATAAAATTGTCGAAGCGGTCAGGCTGGGAGTAGCGATGGCGGGCGGTACTCCGATTGTTTTTCCGGCAATTGCGGTATGCGACGGAATTGCCATGGGGCACACCGGGATGAAGTATTCGCTGGTGACCCGGGATCTGATTGCTGATTCCACGGAATGTATGGCGCTGGCACATCAGTTTGATGCGCTGGTGATGGTTCCGAACTGTGATAAAAACGTACCGGGGTTATTAATGGCGGCGGCTCGTCTGAATATCCCGACGGTATTTGTCAGCGGCGGCCCGATGCTGGCCGGCCGCGTACAGGGACATAAGACCAGTCTTTCCAGTATGTTTGAGGCCGTCGGTGCCCATGCCGCCGGAAAGATGACCGCCGAAGAGGTGGAAGAGTTTGAAAATAAGGCATGTCCGACCTGCGGCTCCTGTTCCGGTATGTATACCGCCAACAGTATGAACTGTCTGACGGAAGTCCTTGGCATGGGTCTGCCGGGCAACGGCACGATTCCGGCAGTATATTCCGAACGCATCAAACTGGCCAAACATGCCGGTATGGCGGTTATGGATATGTACCGCCAAAATACCTGTCCCCGTGATATTATGACAAAGGAAGCTTTTTATAACGCCCTGACTATGGATATGGCTCTCGGCTGCAGTACCAACAGCATGCTTCATCTGCCGGCGATTGCCCATGAGGCGGGCGTGGAGCTGAATCTGAAGATTGCGAATGAGCTGAGTGCAAAAACCCCGAATCTGTGCCATCTGGCCCCGGCCGGTCCAACCTATATGGAGGACTTAAACGAAGCAGGCGGCATTCCGGCAGTGATGAAAGAGATTGGCAGCCTTGGACTGTTGAATCTGGACTGCATAACCGTGACCGGGAAGACCGTAGGCGAAAATATTGCCGGTGCGGTCAACCGCAATCCGGAGGTCATCCGTCCGGTCGGCAGCCCATACAGTAAAACCGGCGGCATTGCCGTCCTGACCGGCAATCTGGCACCTGATTCCTGCGTAGTGAAACGTTCGGCAGTGGTGACTGAAATGCTTGTGCATGAAGGGCCGGCGCGAGTATTTGACTGTGAAGAGGATGCGATTGCCGCAATTAAAGGCGGAAACATTGTCGAAGGCGATGTGGTGGTGATCCGCTATGAAGGCCCCAAGGGCGGACCGGGAATGAGGGAGATGCTGAATCCGACCTCAGCGATTGCCGGGATGGGGCTTGGCTCCACGGTGGCGCTGATTACGGACGGCCGTTTTTCCGGAGCTTCCCGGGGCGCCTCCATTGGTCATGTCAGCCCGGAAGCAGCAGTAGGCGGTCCGATCGCCCTGGTTGAAGAAGGCGATATCATTGCGATCGATATCAATGCCAATACCATCCAGGTAAAACTTTCCGATGAGGAACTGGCAGCCAGAAGAGCTAAATGGCAGCCCCGGGCACCGAAGGTGTCGTCCGGCTACCTGAGCCGCTACGCAAAATTGGTATCCAGTGCGGATAAAGGTGCTGTTTTGACGGGAAATTGATAACAACATAAACAGGTCAATGAGATAAGGAGTTGTAGAATGTCTGAAACCAGAATGTTAAACGGCGCGGAAATAGTAATCGAATGTCTCAGGGAACAAGGGGTCAAAACGGTATTCGGTTATCCGGGCGGCACTATTTTAAATATTTACGATGCGCTTTACAAGCATCAGGATGAAATCACCCATATTCTGACCTCTCATGAACAGGGAGCGGCTCATGCGGCAGACGGCTATGCCAGAGCTACCGGCAAGGTAGGTGTATGTATGGCAACCTCCGGTCCGGGAGCCACCAATCTGGTAACCGGAATAGCCACTGCCTATATGGACTCCATTCCGATGGTGGCAATTACCTGCAATGTCGGTGTTAATCTGCTTGGCCGGGACAGCTTTCAGGAGATTGATATCGCCGGCGTAACAATGCCGATTACCAAGTACAATTTCATTGTAAAGGATATTGCCAAGCTGGCGGATACCATCCGCCGCGCGTTTTTAATCGCCCAGAGCAACCGGCCGGGTCCGGTTCTGATCGATATTACCAAAGACGTAACCGCCGGAACCGGTGCTTATACGCCGCAGGAACCAAAACCGATCAAACGGCTGACGGATACCATCCGTGAAGAGGATTTAGAATGTGCTCTGAATATGATCCGGAAAGCCCGGAAACCGTTTATCTTCGTCGGCGGTGGAGCGGTGCTGGCGGATGCCAGCGAGGAGCTTCGCACTCTGGCACACCGTATTCAGGCACCGGTGGCAGATTCTCTGATGGGAAAAGGGGCATTTGACGGAACCGATGAGCTGTATACCGGAATGGTCGGTATGCACGGTACAAAAACGTCTAATTTTGGTATTACCGAGTGCGATCTGCTGATTGTAGCGGGTGCCCGCTTCAGCGACCGGGTAACAGGCAACGCCGCTAAATTTGCCCAAAATGCACAAATTCTGCAGATTGATGTTGATCCGGCGGAAATTAATAAAAATATCCGTACCCATGCAAGTATTGTGGGCGACTTAAGAGGGGTTCTGAGGAAACTCAATGCCAGACTGGATCCGGTCAATCATGATGAATGGATCGCTCATATTGAACGGTTAAAAGAAATGTACCCGCTCCGTTATAACAAAGAGGTTCTCACCGGTCCGGGAATTATAGAAGAGATCTATGATTTGACAAAAGATATGAATGCCGTCATTACCACCGAGGTCGGACAGCATCAGATGTGGGCCGCACAGTATTATAAATACAGAAAGCCGCGAACCTTTCTAAGTTCCGGCGGGCTGGGAACGATGGGCTATGGCCTGGGAGCATCATTGGGCGCGAAAATGGGTCTTTCTGATATCGGCAAAGCCGATGTTCCGGTATTTAATATTGCCGGTGATGGGTGCTTTCGCATGAACATGAATGAAATCGCTACGGCAACCCGTTATAATATCCCGGTTATTCAAGTAATTATTAATAATCACGTACTGGGAATGGTACGTCAGTGGCAGAACCTGTATTACGGCAAACGGTATTCCCATACAATCTTGAATGATGCGGTTGATTTTGTGAAGATAGCGGAGGCAATGGGTGCCAAAGCATACCGGGTAACCAGTTTTGGCGAGCTGCGGTCGGTACTTAAGGAAGCCATGGCGCTGAATGCCCCGGTTGTCCTTGACTGCCAGATTCATTGTGATGACAAAGTGTTTCCTATGGTATCTCCGGGGGCAGCAATTGAAGATGCATTTGATGAAACTAATTTAAAAATAGATTAAAAAGAGAGAGGGAGGATGGAAATGGGAAGAGTGTATAACTTTTCAGCAGGGCCGGCCGTATTGCCAGAAGAGGTTCTGAAAGAAGCAGCAGATGAAATGCTGGATTACAGAGGTTCCGGCATGTCGGTAATGGAGATGAGCCACCGATCAAAGGTTTATGAAAGCATTCTGTCAGAAGCAGAGTCAGACCTCCGGGAACTGATGCAGATTCCCGATCAGTATAAGGTATTGTTTCTTCAGGGCGGTGCGCATCTGCAGTTTTCCATGATCCCGCAGAATCTGATGAAGAAAGGTGTGGCAGATTATATCATCACCGGCCAGTGGGCAAAAAAGGCATTTAAAGAGGCGCAGAAATATGGCCGGACAGTTGCCGTGGCCTCTAGCGAAGATAAAACCTTCAGCTATATTCCTGACTGCTCCGACCTGCCGATTGACGATGATGCCGACTATGTATATATCTGTGAGAACAACACAATTTATGGAACCAAATTTAAGAAACTGCCGGATACCAAAGGAAAGACGCTGGTGTCGGATGTTTCCTCCTGCTTTCTCTCGGAGCCGGTGGATGTCACAAAATACGGCGTGATTTACGGCGGCGTCCAGAAAAATATCGGCCCGGCCGGGGTGGTAATTGTCATTATCCGCGAGGATCTGATTACGGACGATGTATTGCCTGGAACTCCGACTATGTGCAGCTACAAGATCCATGCCGATGCAAATTCGCTTTATAATACGCCGCCGGCATATGGTATTTATATCTGCGGTAAAGTGTTCAAGTGGCTGAAAAAACGGGGCGGCCTGGCGGCGATGAAAGAGTACAACGAGCAGAAGGCGGCAATCCTGTACGATTTTCTGGATTCCAGCAGCATGTTTAGCGGAACCGTTGTAAAAGAAGACCGCTCCCTGATGAATGTTCCGTTCATAACCGGAAATGACGAACTGGATACCTTGTTTATTAAAGCGGCGGCGGCGGCCGGCTTTGTAAATCTGAAGGGGCACCGGAGTGTAGGCGGGATGCGCGCCAGTATCTATAATGCCATGCCGATTGAGGGGGTAAAGTCGCTGGTGGCATTTATGAAAAAATTCGAGGGGGAGTATCAAGCATGAAAAAAATCCACTGTCTCAATGCAATATCAAGATATGGCACCGATCTGTTTACGGAAGATTATGTGCTGACCGATAACATTGATGAAGCCGAAGGCATTTTGGTCAGAAGTGCGTCCCTTCACGAAATGGAATTTTCTGATTCACTGCTGGCAATTGCCCGTACCGGAGCCGGTGTAAATAATATTCCGCTGGAGGACTGTGCCCGGAAAGGAATTGTCGTATTTAACACCCCCGGTGCCAATGCCAACGGTGTTAAGGAGCTGGTTATTGCCGGTATGCTGCTGGCTTCCCGTGGCATCGCTGCCGGAATTGAATGGTGCAAAAATAGCAAAAGTGACCCTGATATTGCTAGATCTGCAGAACAGGCCAAGAAGGCGTTTGCCGGCAACGAAATTAAAGGCAAAAAACTGGGTGTCATCGGCCTTGGAGCAATCGGTGCCGAGGTCGCTAATGCTGCCGCCGCTTTAGGCATGGAAGTTTATGGCTGTGATCCGTACATATCTGTTAAAGCAGCCTGGATGCTGAACCGCGACGTCAAATACACCAAAAGCGCAGAACAGATCTATCAGGAATGTGATTATATCACCCTGCATGTCCCGCTGTTGGACGGCACTAACAAAATGCTGAATGAAAGTGCTTTTTCAGAAATGAAGGATGGTGTCGTTATTCTGAACTTTTCCCGGGATCTGCTGGTCGATGATGATGATATGGCGGCGGCACTAAAATCCGGCAAGGTGAAGAAGTATGTAACTGATTTTCCGAACCCGAAGGTGGCAGATATGGAGGGTGTCATTTTGATTCCCCATCTTGGCGCATCCACCGAGGAATCCGAGGACAACTGTGCCAAGATGGCAGTTGCGGAGATCATAGACTATCTGGATCATGGAAACATCCGCAATTCGGTGAATTACCCCTCCTGTGATATGGGAATCTGCAGCAGCGCCTGCCGGATCGCAGTATTCCATCGTAACGTTCCGAACATGATCGGGCAGATAACCGGTACCCTGGCAAACGGTGGTGTCAATATTACCGATATGACCAACAAAAGCAAAGAGAAATATGCATACACCCTGATGGATCTGGAGAGTGTTCCGGATCAGACGGATATACAGAGTTTAAATGCTATTGAAGGGGTATTGCGGGTCAGAGTGATATAACGGGGCGGTCGGCGGCCGGATGCCGCCGCAAAAAAGAGAGAAAAAGGGCATTAGCTGTATGCCCTTAATCACTCAAAAGTTTTTCAATATTTAATAATCCCCATCCCTGCTGGGTATGCGGCAGCCCCAGATTGGTACATCTCTCCCGCAGCCGCAGTTTAACATCCTTATTGGACATTTCCGGATATTTTTGCAGCAGCAGGGCAATGGCTCCGGATGCCAGCGGCGTTGCCATGCTGGTTCCGCTCTTGGCGGTATATTCCCCAGGCTGGTTAGAGCAGCTGACAATGGAAGCACCGGGTGCTACCAGATCCGGCTTCAGTATGCATGCACCGGTAGGTCCCCGGCCGGAATAATCAACCATCCGGCTGCCCATAACATTCACTTCTTTATAATCATCTGAACATCCAACGGTAATAACTTTCCGACTGATTCCGGGAGTCGTGATGGTGCATCGTTCAGGTCCCATATTTCCAGCGGCGACAACGACCACCAGGCCGTCATCCCAGGCTTCATTTACTCCCCGTACGAGTGAGGAGTTTTCTTCAATTCCTTTGCGTGACAGCGAGCCAACCGATATATTCACAATCCGGATATTGTAATTTTTCCGGTTTGCCCTAATCCAGCGGAGGCCGGACAGAACATCGGAAGCATAACCATTACCACGCCGGTCAAGTACCTTGACCGGAATCAGATGGCAGCCGGGAGCGATTCCGCGGTACTTCCCCTGGCTTGCTCTGCCGCTGCCGCCGATAATCCCACAGATATGAGAGCCATGGGAATTATCGTCATAAGGCATCCTTTTTCTGCGGACGATATCAGTAAATGCTGCGATCCGGTTGTCGAAATCCCCATGAGGAAAACAGCCGGTGTCTAATACAGCAACGCCAATCCCCTTTCCAGTCAGCCCCCGCGCTGCCTGTTCATGAATTTGAAGTCTTGCTTGATTCAAAAAAACTCACCTGTAACTTTCTGCTGTATTACTATTAGGATATTCAACCAGGTATCAAAATTGCGCCTTTTTGAACCTTAAGAATTTCTTCATAATCTATTTAAAGTTTATACACACATTCACGGATGCGGTATGTTATACTATCATCATAAGAAATATAAAAATATCCTTTATCCGAAATCCTTTTTGTAGTCCGAAATCCTAAAGAAAAATGTGACCCCCTGTGCTCCATCACGGCACAGGGATTTTTCTTTACAATTGACAACCGGGAGCCGACTGTGCTACAATCTAAATAATTGCCGGACAAATCGTGGAACGGCTGATCCGATGCTTATCGCATATTATTCCCATAAAAAAGAAGTTGACATTTTAACCCAATTATAATATGATTAAAACAGATGAAGAACATTTGTTCGCTTGGAGGATGATTTATGAACAGAGATGAAAAACTTAAGGCCTTAGATGCCGCAATTACTCAGATTGAAAAGTCTTACGGAAAAGGCTCCGTTATGAAACTGGGAGATTCCGGCAGGAATATGAATATCGAGACCGTACCTACCGGATCCATCAGTCTGGATGTAGCCCTGGGACTGGGAGGAATACCCAAGGGACGTATTGTTGAAATTTACGGCCCGGAATCCAGCGGTAAGACCACCGTTGCCCTGCATATGGTGGCCGAAGTACAAAAGCGCGGCGGAATTGCGGGCTTTATCGATGCCGAGCATGCCCTTGACCCGGTTTATGCCGGGAATATCGGTGTCAATATTGATGAGCTTTATATCTCCCAGCCGGATAACGGCGAGCAGGCGCTGGAGATCACCGAAACGATGGTGCGTTCCGGAGCGGTGGACATTGTAATTGTCGATTCTGTGGCCGCATTAGTTCCGAAGGCCGAGATTGAAGGCGAGATGGGTGATTCCCATATGGGTCTCCAGGCCCGGCTGATGTCACAGGGGTTAAGAAAATTGACTGCCATTATAAGCAAATCAAACTGTACAGTGATTTTTATTAATCAGCTTCGTGAAAAGATCGGAGTTATGTTCGGCAACCCCGAGACCACTACCGGCGGCCGGGCGTTGAAATTCTATGCCTCCGTCCGGATGGATGTCCGCCGGACCGAGACCTTAAAGCAGGGCGGAGAGATGATTGGCAACCGTGTCCGGGTGAAAGTAGTTAAGAATAAGATCGCTCCGCCATTTAAAGAGGCGGAATTTGATATTATGTTTGGGCAGGGTATTTCCCGGGAGGGAGATATTCTGGATCTGGCGGCAAAGGAGAACATTATTGAGAAAAGCGGTGCCTGGTATGCCTACAACGGAGTAAAGATTGGCCAGGGCCGGGAGAATGCCAAAAATTATCTGCGGGAGAATCCTGCCATTTTTCAGGAGGCAGAGAATAAAGTACGGGAGCATTATGGTTTACAGGGTACTGCTCCGGCAGCCGAACCGGCAAAAAAGGCTGAAAAGCCGACCGCTGCTGAAAAAAAGGAAAGCTGATATGAGACCCAAAAAATCAGCCCGGGAATATGCGCTGTCTATGCTGGAACGTTTTGACCGAACGGAACAGGAGGTTCGGTCAAGACTGAAGGAAAAGGAATATTGCCGGGAAGAAATAGAAGAGGCTCTGGCTTTTTTAAAAGAATATCGTTTTATTAATGACGCGGAATATGCTAAAACATATATCCGTGTCTATTCAGCTAAAAAAAGTATTCGAAAGATCCGTTTTGATCTGGAAAGAAAAGGTGTGGAAAAAGAACTGATTGCTGCCGGACTGGAGGAACAGCCGGTTGATGAAGAGGAGCAGATTCGCTGCCTGCTAAAGAAAAAGGGATACTTACCAGGTGAAGAAATGGAAAATTCCGACTATCAAAAGCTGGCGGGAGCATTGTTTCGGAAGGGATATTCTTATCAGGTATTCCGCCGGGTATTGTCCTGCGCCGCACAAGAGGAATGGGACTAGAGCATGTTTGAAAACTTATCCAAAAGAATCCTGATTGATTGTTAAGATGCTTGACATAATGCATAAAACCGTTTAAAATTGAAGTGTTGTATTTCTGTACAATGAAAATCAAATAAGGAGGTGCTCCTGTGTTAGCAACCGTAATAGCAGTAGCAATAACACTGTGTGTTGTAGCGCCTATTACCTGGGGGGCTGCGGTCACTCATCGTAAAAAAACGTATGAGGATAAAATAGGGACTGCAGAGGAAAAAGCCAGAGAGATAATAGATGAAGCGTTAAAAACGGCAGAGACAAAGAAGCGAGAAGCTCTCCTGGAAGCGAAAGAAGAGTCAATCAGGACTAAGAATGAGCTGGATAAAGAGACGAAGGAAAGAAGAGCAGAGCTTCAGCGATATGAAAGACGTGTACTGAACAAAGAAGAGAACTTAGAAAAAAAATCGGAAAGCATGGAAAAAAGAGAAGCCGCATTTGCTGTCCGGGAGGAAAACCTGAATCGAAAAAATGCGGAGACAGCGGAGTTGTATGAAAAGGGGATACAGGAACTGGAGAGAATATCTGGACTGACCTCTGAGCAAGCGAAGGAATTCCTGCTGCGATCAGTAGAGGCAGACGTTAAGCATGACGCGGCCAAAATGATTAAGGACTTAGAGAACAAAGCAAAAGAAGAAGCCGATAAAAAGGCGAAAGACTTAGTGGTAACGGCAATTCAAAGATGTGCTGCGGATCACGTGGCAGAGACAACAGTATCGGTTGTCCAGCTTCCCAATGATGAAATGAAAGGTCGTATTATCGGCCGTGAGGGACGGAATATCCGTACGCTGGAGACAATGACAGGGGTTGAACTGATTATTGATGATACCCCGGAAGCGGTAGTATTATCCGGATTTGATCCGATTCGGCGTGAAGTTGCAAGGATTGCTTTGGAACGATTGATTGTGGACGGGCGGATTCATCCGGCCAGAATTGAGGAAATGGTAGAGAAAGCACAGCGGGAAGTAGAAGCGAATATGCGGGAAGATGGAGAGGCGGCTACTTTGGAAGTAGGCATCCATGGCATTCATCCCGAGTTAGTGAAGCTGTTAGGAAAGATGAAATTCAGAACCAGCTATGGACAGAATGCATTGAAGCATTCAATGGAAGTTGCTTATTTGTCGGGGCTGATGGCTGCGGAAATAGGCATAGATGTCCGTATGGCAAAACGTGCCGGTTTATTACATGACATTGGTAAATCCATTGACCATGAGATGGAGGGTTCTCACGTTCAGCTGGGTGCTGATTTATGCAGAAAGTATAAAGAATCAGCAATAGTTGTAAATGCAGTGGAATCTCATCATGGTGATGTTGAACCGCAGAGCCTGATCGCTTGTCTGGTGCAGGCTGCAGATACGATTTCTGCCGCAAGACCTGGCGCAAGACGTGAGACTCTGGAAACATATACAAACCGATTGAAACAGTTGGAGGATATTACGAACTCATTTAAGGGCGTGGACAAGTCCTTCGCAATTCAGGCAGGCCGGGAAGTAAGAATTATGGTGGTACCTGAAAAAGTAACCGATGACGATATGATTTTGATGGCGCGTGATATATCGAAGCGTATTGAAGATGAATTGGATTATCCGGGGCAGATTAAAGTAAATGTCATTCGTGAATCACGGGTGACGGATTATGCGAAATAATCAGGATTAGCGGTATGGCATATTAATGCTGTACCGCTTTTCCCTTTCCCGGGACTGGTTGTATCGGAAGCGTGAACAATAGGCGGCTGGAATATCTTACATTTTTCTTCCATAAGGTTACGATTTAAAATCCCTATTGACATAAGGAAATGAATATAATAGAGTAAATATATAGGTGAAGCATGAATAGAAACGGAGGAATTTAACTAGAATGAAAGGTTTAAAAAAATCTATTCCGGTAATGGCGGTGCTGGTTTTACTGCTGGGGCTGATGACTTTACCGGCTTTTGCAGCATCACGTAAAAAGATTAATTCAATCAGTATTAATGTAACTTCCAGTATTACTCCGGAGACAAGGTACGGAAATGAGGATGTGGAAGTAGACGTAAAAAGCGGTAAGTGTTCTTTTAATTATTATGAAATTGAAAATGTGGGATTTGAATGGATGGAAGATGACGTTCCGGAGTTAACCCTATATTTTGCTGCCGATGAGGGTTATTATTTTGCCTTAGGTAAGGCAAGCAGTATTAAACTGACGGGAGCAACCTATGTATCGGCTTCCAAGCAGGATTCTTCTGAGACACTGGTTCTGAAAGTTAAGCTGCCGTCTTTGGCAGAAACTGTCGGCACCCAAGCCGAAGTAACACTATATCCCAGTGGATACGCGGTCTGGAATGAAGTTCGCGGTGCGGGAAGCTATGAACTGCGTCTGTACCGTAACGGCAGCGGCCTTGGTGCCACTTTGCTGACAACGGAAGATACCAATTATGATTTCCGTTCGCTGATGAACCGCACCGGCTCCTACTACGTTAAAATACGTCCGATCAATAAAGTGGTTACGGATAACAAAGGTGAGTGGGTCGAATCACCGGTGATAACCCTGGATCAGGTCATGGTAGATGCCATTAAGAGCGGCGAGGCGGGCGGCATTCCGGCAAGCTGGGGCGGAACCTGGGAGAAGGATGATAACGGCTGGTGGTATAGTTACAATGACGGTACTTATGTTACGAATGGTTGGGAAGAAATTAACGACAAGTGGTACTTCTTTGATGAAACCGGATATATGAAGACGGGCTGGATTAATTGGAATGATAAGTTTTACTACTGTGATGAAACGACCGGTGCCATGATGAAAAACACCACGACACCGGACGGTTATATGGTTGGAGAAGACGGCAGCCGGAAGAATGACCGTTAACTGTCAGGATCTTTTTGCTCTTTTGCCCCGCCGGTAATGGCGGGGTCTTTCATTTGATACAAGCGGTAATGCTCCTTCGTTTCGGCATTTCTGACAATTTCCGAACGGTTTGATTTTAAAAATTTTGTTAGCTCATAGCAGTCAATCCAGATCTCGTTGTTTCCCTCCTTTTGGGATTCGTCAAAAATCAGCTGGAGGCCAAAATGCAGATGCGGATCATCAATGTTGTTAGTGTTTTCGGTGCGGCTGTATCCGGTACGTCCCAGGTAGCCGATTACATCTCCGGCCTGTACAATGCTCCCTTCCTGCAAGGTTTTGTGATAGGGATAATTCTGCCGCAGGTGAGCGTAATAATAGTATCGTTTCTGATCAAAACTGCGAATGCCTAGCCGCCAGCCACCGTACTGATTCCATCCAATTGCCTCAACATAGCCGGATTCGACCGCCATGACGGGAGTACCCACCTGTCCCATTAGGTCATGTCCAAGATGCTGCCGGCGGAATCCATAGCTGCGTGAGGTGCCAAAATCATCGAAATCCTGATAGGGATAACCCTTTGCCAGCGGATGAAAGGCTTTTAAACCGTATTTCGTCACCCAGACGGTTTCCTCCGGATTGGCATCGGCCTGAATT
>Ga0153999_1000595_pt1 | contig 15538 bp, 19 predicted proteins | sample TSNC083MetaG_FD_104675 | JGI IMG/M metagenome (GOLD analysis project Ga0153999, IMG submission 104675) | Attine ant fungus gardens microbial communities from North Carolina, USA - TSNC083 MetaG | ecosystem: Host-associated > Fungi > Mycelium > Unclassified | place: USA: North Carolina, Lumber... | reverse complement strand
CGCCTATCATACCGCCTCCGGCACCATCGCGGGCCTGCGCCGGACGATCGCCGCCGAACTCGATGCCTGCGCCGATATCCCGGCAATCAATACCATTCTCGCCGCCGCCGAACAGAAAATCGCAGCTGTTCAGTAACTCCCAACCGTATAATTTTTGCACATTTTCGCCGCCGGTTGTTCCGCTCCCGGCGGTTTTTCTTTGCTTTCTTCCGGAGACCTCTCTCATGGATATCTTCCTCCACGGCCTCGAAACCCAGGAGCGCGACGCCGGCAATCCGCGTTTCGTCGCCACCATCGATACCGGCATCATCTATCTGGTCGGCACCGCACCGCGCGCGTCGTCGGCGCTTTATAAACCACACCAGCTCAACGTGCTGCATGGCTACGACGATCTTCCGAAAGGCCTCGGCTCGTCTGGAACCCTGCCGATCCAGATCGAATATGCAATGAAGCAGGCAGGGCGCATGTCGCCGACCATCGTCTATGCCATAGTGCCGGAAGGCGACAGCGAGGACGAGACGATTGCCAATATTCTCGGCTCGCGTATCAACCGCACCGGGCTTTATGCGCTCTCCCGCGCCAAGCCTGAACTGAACCTGGCGCCCAAGTTGCTCGCCGCACCCGGCTTCACGTCCTTCCGTCCCAGCGACGGCATTGCGGAGCTTGTCCTGGAAGAAGGCGGTTCCGGCTATACCTCCGCTCCGGAAGTCGTCATTACTGCCGCCGATGGCGACGATACCGGCGCCAGCGCCACCGCCGCTTGCACCATCAACGATGCTGGCGAGGTCGATAGCGTCTTCATCCTCACTCCCGGCCACCGCTTCAAGAGCGAGCCGAAAATCACATTCTCGGGCGGTGGCGGCAATGGTGCTAAGGTGCGGGTAACCCTTGGTCTCTGCGCCAATCCGGTTGCCGCCCAGCTCAACGCGCTGGCCCGTCGCTACCGCGCCATGGCGGTCGTTTCCGGCCCAAACACCAATGCGGAGGATGCGGTGCAATACCGCCTGGATTACTCCTCCTCGCGGCTCTACATCGTCGATCCGTTCATAAAGGTCCAGCCCGGCGCGGAGCTTCTCTCCATCCCGGCCGATGGCGCCGTGATGGGACTCCAGGCGCGCATCGACTACGAGGAGGGCTTCTGGGTTTCGCCGTCGAACCACGGTCTCGAAGGCGTGCTCGGTACCCATCGCCCGATCGAGCACTCGCGTTCCGACACCTCGTTCGAAAGCCAATATTTGAACCGCAACCACGTTGCCACGGTGGTTCGTGCAGATTCCGGCGGTTTCAAGCTGTGGGGCAACCGGGTTGCGGAAAGCGATCCGCTACATGTCTTCTGGCCGGTACGGCGCGCTCACGACACGATCATCGAGAGCATCGAGATCGCGTCCGAGCCATACATCGACAAACCATTCGGCCTGCAGAACCTGGTCGATATCGGCCAGACGGCTTCCAAGGCCCTGCGCCGCTGGAAGGGCATGGGAGCGACGCTCGGCGGCGAAGTCTGGCTCGACCCGACGCTTAACACTGCGGAAAGCATGGCGGGCGGCATCACTTATGTCTCTTACGATGCCGAGGCGCCGTCGCCGATGGAGCACATCGTTTTCGTCTTCAACCGCAACACCGGATATTACGAGACCATGCTCAATGACGCTGCCCGCGAACTCGCTCGCCGCACGGCGCAATCCGCGTAACGGCACCAGCCCTTCCTGATTTCTGTCAGCCGCCCTTTGCCGGGCGGCTTTTCTTTTTCCCAAGCTGCGCCCGGTAAAGTGGATACCGGTTTACCGCAAGGCGCAGCGTCATCCATTAATTTAGGAGGCGCTTATGCGTCAAATCATGCGTGGCTTCACGATGTTCGTGGGCGGCTATGATTATGGGTACGAGGTCGAGGAACTCGGCGTCGCTCTGCCCGAGGAAACCTATACCGATCACCAGTACGGTGGCGCCGTCATGTCGGCCCAGGTGCCGAAGCTGATGATGGGCAATATGGAACCGACCCTCAAGATGGGGGCCTATAATCCGGAGTTGCTCGAATATCTCAATCGCCAACTCGGCGTGCGCGACACTTTCACCTTCCGTTCGGCCCATGTCGACGAAGAGGACGGCAAGACCCATTCGCACCTCATCATCTACGAGGGCCGTCTCGCCTCCGCCAAGCCTACGGCCTGGTCGAAGGAAGGCAAGAGCGAAATCGACTACACCATCAAGGGTGTGTGGCATTTCCAGTATTTCGTCAACGACAAGCTGCTGCACCAGGTCGGCCTGAAACCCGCCACGCTCATCGTCAACGGCCGCAACATGCTGGCGGATATCAACCGCGCACTGGGGCGGTAACCAAATCGTTTTCGGCGCGTTTGGCCCTGTTCGCGCACCGGAAACCCCGAAGAACAGGCTACGCGGCTGCCATGGCCGTTACCTCACACCCAATATGGCAACCACGCCCGGCTTTTGTGCCGGGCTTTTCTTTTGGAGAGACGATATGTCTGGAACTGCCGAAAAACGCCCGCTTCTGCGCATGCACCCGTTGGAATTCCCCGTCACCGTCAACGGTGTGAAGTACACGGAAATCCCGATCCGTCGCCTGACAGCCAGGCAGGTTGCCGATTGGTATGAGCATATTCGCGTTCTTGCCGCATCCAATCCCGAAGCGCCGACGCCGGACCTGCCGATGATCGACGCTCCGAGGGAAGTGCTCGATCAACTGGATGATGACGACATGCTCGCTCTGGAGGAGGCCAGTAACGATTTTTTGCCCCGTCGATTGAGGATTACCCGGAGAGCGGACGACGGGAACGTCTCTTCCCCGGAAACTGGCAAAGCTTCCGCGCCATCATTCGCCGTAACATAGGCTGGACCATGCCCGAAGTCATGGACATGCCGTGGGACCTGTTTCTGCGGGAATTTCTGATCGCCCGTAATCTTCCGAGGAATTGACCATGTCGCAGGTGAAATCAGAACTCATTTACAAGCTCATTGATGAGTTCTCGAAACCCGCCCAGGAAATGGCAAAATCCATCGAGGGCATGCAGGGCAAGCTCAACAAGGTCGACGAGTATAAAAAGACGGCGAAGGGCGTCGAAGAAACCAGAAAGGCTCTGTTTCGTGCCAAAGATACTGCACAAAAATATGCTGAGAAACTGGCGGCAACAGCGAAGCCCTCCCAAAAACTCCAGCGTGAGGCCCAGCGGGCGGCATCAGCGGTAGATACGCTTCGCCAGTCATTCCTCCGGCAGAGCGCCAGCGCGCGGGGCGTACTCTCCGAGTTGAACAAGATGGGTATTTCCACCCGTCGTCTCGCCACCGAAGAAAGCCGGTTGCGGGCGGAGGTCGATAAGACCAACCATGCGATGACCAGGCAAAAAACCTTAGCCACGCAGGCTGCTCACCGTACGGCAGCACGGCGTGAGGAATGGCGCAATGTCGGTGCCTTTGCAGGGCTTGCTCTTGCCCACAAAGCGAATCGTTTCGGTCATAATGCCTTTGAAACGTATTTGGAGTTCGACAAGGAACGCCGTTACGGCGCTGCTGTCATGAACCTGACCGACGAACAGCAGAAGCCTCTCGTCAAGCAAGCTTTGCACGGTGGTGCCACCACGCGTTTCAACGATATCCAGTGGCTGGAAGGCCAGCGCGATCTTGCCAACCGCGGCCTGAAGATGGAGCAGATCCTCGGCGTCATGCCGGCAGGCGCCAATCTCGGCACGGCAATGGATTTGTCTCTCCCTGAAGCTGTCAAGCAGATGGAAAACGCCATCTTCGGCTTCCAGAAAGACATTTCTACCACCGCGAAAGCCATCGATGCAGCCAACCGCACCGCCGATCTCCAGGTCAAAGCCGCCAAGATTTCCGGCATGACGCCGGAAGACATTGCCGCTGTATACCGTTTCGGCGCTAATTCCGCTCATATGAACAATATGTCGGAGGAAACACTGCTCGGTTTCGGCGGTATTTTGAAAAAAGCCGGCATTGGCGGCGATCAGGGTGGTGTTGCTTTCCGCGCCATGATGGCCTCTTTGGTGTCACCAACGAATAAAGCACGTACTGCTATGGCGGCAAACGGCCTTAATTTCAAAAACTACCAGAAGGCCCCTGATAAACTGGCGCTGGACCCCTTCGTGTTGGATGTTGCCAGAAAATATGGTGTGAAGCTGGACGCGGGCGCGCGCAACGGACTTGAAAAAATTTTCTCAAACAAGGCACTAATAGCCGACCCGTCTCGTTTCACACCGGCGGTGATGGAGTTTCTCGGAGACCGTCTTGAAGGACGCGATGCCAAGAGTCTGAAGCAGATTGCGGGGCATGCCAACGCTTACCGAGATGCTTCAATGAAAGGTGTCGACACCAACAAGTTCATGTTCGACCTGATGACTAGGATGGCAGGCAACCCAGCCCTCGCCAACGCCATCTTCGGATCGAAACAGGGAGGGCGCATCGCCACAGCCCTTGGCAATCCGGAAATCTTCAAAAAGATGATGGATGAACTGTTCAATCATTCACAAGGGTATGCCAAGGATATTGCCGACAAACGCAATGAAGGTGCTTATGGTCAATACGTAATCTTGCAGGGTGCCATCAAGAACCTGATGACCAATATCGGCATGTCGTTTGACAATGATGGCAAGGGCGGGGCGCTGACCGGACTTTTGAAAACGTCTGGTAAGGTGGCAACGTCATTGGCCGAAATGGACCATCGTCTGTTACGTACCGCTACGACGGTCGGTGCGGTCGGCGCCACTTTCGTGGGCTTCAAGAGTGTTGCCAATATCAGCAAGCTCCTATCAGGAGGGGGATTATCAGCGTCTGCTCTTGCCCTCGACGGATCGGCGGCCGCGCTCACCGAGGCGGCTGTTGCTCTTGGTGCCGGCGGCCGCGCCGGTGCGGCTGCGAATGCAGTGTCAACGGGTGCCGGCGGCACTGCTGGCAAAATGGGGCGTGCTGGTCGGGCCATGGGTCTCATCGGCAAAGCGGTTCCTTGGATTTACATAGGGTACCTCGCCTACGAACTCGCCCCGAAAACCGACAAGGATTATCGGGATGTCATAGACCGCAACGAGAAACAGCAAGCTGCTGCAAAACAGGCTGGCGTCGAAACTCCGCCGGATACCACCGATGTCAACGTCAATCGGCTGAATGGTGGCTCCGATTGGGGCTACATCACCGGCAGGGATATTCCTGATGAGATAAAGGAGCAGCAACAGGTCGTTGATGCACTGCGACAGACGGTTGAGGGTGGCGCCGCCCAGATATTCACGGACAAGCTGGTCGAGGCACAAGCCAAGCTCGAATCCATGCAAAATGAGAGGAAAAGATACGTTCTCAGTAAACATGGTGCGGACTACGGCCCGCAAATCCCCTACGGCCCCGAGATGCCATCGGAACAACAAAATGACAACGGCGTTCCTGCCCCCGGCATCCCGCTGCCACCGCCACGCCCCAACACCGGCGAATTCGCCGGTGCCGCGCAGGATGCTTTCGGTGGCTTTTCCCAGGCCATGCAGGCGGAAATCGCCAAGATCGATCAGGAGGTCCAGACTGCTGTTGCCCGATGGGCCAGCATGCTGAATTTTACGGCTGCCCCGACCATCTCCGCCAACATTTCGACCACCGGCGGTGGTCCGCAATCTATGTCTGGCGCCCGTCGCGCTGATATGGGCCTCGACCGTTCGCGTCAAACGTCCCTGCGCGACGGCAAATCTTACTGACCCTTCCGCCCGGCACGAAGCCGGGCGGCCTGCTTTCAGGAGCCCCCATGAACGTACTCATGGCGCTGGGCGAATTTCGTTTTGAAATCAACAGCTTCACTTATGAACGGCTGAGACGCAAAACGCTTGCCCGCATTCACCCACAGGAAGTGATCGGTGCCGTGCCGCCCCTGCACAATGCTGGGCCAGGCAACGATGCGCTGTCCATCACCTCCACCTTCTTTCCCTACCATTGGCCAGGCCATACCGGCTTGAGCCAGGCCAAGGCGATGCGCAGTGCTGTCGGCCGATCGCTGCCGCTTGTCGCGGCTCGCTTCGATCTCGGCGAGCCGCTCGGCCGCTGGGCGCTCCTCTCGATGGAGGATGACCGGTCGGAAATTCATCCCTCCGGCGAAGGCCAGAAGATCTGTCTCAATATCGAGCTGCTCTTCGACCCGCCGCCGGGTCGGCCGGATGTCGATTCCATTCTTACCAAACTGAACTTGTCCGGATGATCCGATGCGTGAACCTTTTTTCAGCCTGTATCGTGGCGATGTCGAGGTTTCCGCCGGATGGGCGGACCTCATCATCAGCGCGGAAATCACCGATGAGGATGGTGGCGAGGGTGACAAACTCATGATCGAGCTTGACGACCGCGACGGGCAGATCGAATTACCGGAAACGGGCGACATCGTCCGTGCCGTCGGCGGATATCGCGGCGAGCAGGGTGTCCGCGAAGGCGAGTTCGAGATCGACCAGATTGATGTTGAAGGCTGGCCGCAAAAGGTCATTCTGCACGGTACATCGGCCGGTGCAAAACAGGGAACGAAAGAACGCCGCTCCAAATCTTTCCAGCCGCCCGAATACAACACCTATGGTGATATTTTCGATTATCTCGCCAAGCAGAATAGTTGGAAAGCGCGCATCACCGACGATCTGCGCAATATCCCCCTGCGCTTCGAGGCGCAGCAGGAGGAGAGCGATATGGCTTTCGCCACCCGTCTGGCAGAAAAGCACGACCATCTGGCCACGGTGAAGGATCAAAATCTTATCTGCACCTCGAAAGCCGAGGGCAAATCAGTATCCGGCTCCGAACTTCCGGCGATGCGGATCGCGAAAGGCGAGAACCTTCTTAAATACCGGGCGTCTTGGAAATCTAAGCCGAAGCACGGCAAGGTCGAGGGCCGGTATTTTGACCGCGACAAGGCCAAGGATGAAACGATCGAGGAGGGTGATGGCGATACTGCCTATCGTTTCCGCGAGCCCTTCGCGTCGAAGGAAGAGGCGGAGCATGCAGTAAAAGCGCGCAAGCGCGAGCTAGAGCGTGGCGAGGCCTCGGCTTCTTTCGACACCGAAGGGAATGTCGATGCCGGTTCTCAGGTGCCGGTCGAAGCCGCCAACATCCGTGCGCGCCTCAACGGACGCTGGAACCCGAAGCGGGTAACGCACCGCTGGTCGGCGCAGGGCTACACCAACGCGTTCGAATGCGAGACACCAGGCAAGAAAAGTAGCGGCAAGAAAAAAGGTAGCGGGGAAAAGGAGCCCGATCCTTATTGGGACGACGATCCTGCGGCCACGACCCCAGCGCCAGAGGAATGAGAATGGCCAAAAAACTCGATATCATCCTGCGTGATGACGGTTCCGCGCTCTACACCACGCTCGCAGGCGATATGGTCGATCATATCGCCTGGCGGCATTACGGTACCGAATTCGGGACCACCGAAGCAATCCTGACGGCCAATCCTCATCTCGCCGAACAAGGCCTCGCTTTGCCGGCGGGGATTGTCATACTTCTGCCGGCTGATGCGAAGCCAGTGCCGAAATCGATACAGCGGAAGTTGTGGGATTAGACATCATCTTCAAACCATTGGTTTAGCGTCCTTCCAGTTCCCGGCTCCATCTTGCCCCAATCCGTAGCTCTTTTTCGGATCCTCGACACAAAAAGGAAATCCCCGTCATCAATGAGTTCGATAAAAGATTTTTTGATTTCCTTGGCAGTCTTGTTCGAGCGAAGAAACCACACCGAGCCTAGACCTCTAACAGCCCTGAGTTCTTCCAGGGTCCCAGCGACATCTGCGCGCGTGTCGTCGTCGCTGATGTCGTAAGTCAAAACATAAACCGCCATTTTCGCCCCTTTCCAGCCGCCCTCACCGGGTGGTTTTTTTCATGCAAAAGGTTTCTACCATGGCTGATAAAACGCTGCCAGCCGCCCTTGCCCTCATGTTCGGCCACGAGGGCGGCTATTCCAATCTTAAAACCGATAAGGGCGGCCCGACCAAATACGGCATTACGCTGGCCACACTGTCGGCACATCGCGGCAAGCAGTGCACCGCAGAGGACGTAAAAAGGCTGACCATCGCCGAAGCGGAAGCTATCTACCGCAAGTCATACTGGCTGCAATCCGGGGGCGATGTTTTGCCGGTTGGCCTTGATTATTGCAATTTCGATACCGGCGTGAACTCCGGGCCGGGTCGAGCGAACAGGATACTTCAAGAGGTCGTCGGCGTGACACCAGACGGCATTATCGGCGGCAAGACCCTCGCGGCCATAGCCAAATATTCTGGCGGTATCGAAAAGCTGATCCTTGATTATTGCGATGCCCGCATGAAGTACCTGCGGAGCCTGACCAATAAGAAAACCGGCTTCCCCGTCAATGGTCGCGGCTGGACTATCCGCGTGACCGGCAAAGATCCGAAAGGCCAGTACAAGGCCGCTCCCGGCGTGGTCGGAAATGCACGCGCCTTGGCGCTAGGCAAGATGCCTGCCACGGCCAAGACGGTCGAGACAGTGGCTCAGGCCAATCCCGTCGATATGGGCGTCGGAAAAACGGCGGATGGGAAGGCTGGCGCCTTCGCGGGTGTCGGCGTGCTCGGGACCGCTTGCACCGAAGCGGCCAATCAGATTGCGCCATACACCGAAACTCTTGCCGTTCTCCGATGGCTCTTCATCGGCCTAACCGTCATCGGTGTTGCCGGCGGGCTCTATGCCACTATCAGGAGAATTCAGAAGGGAAATGGATAATGAGCTTCCTTTCTTGGCTCGCCGGTACCACGGCGGGCCGCAACACCACGGCGTTCGGGGCGGCTTTGGCCGCCCTTTTCTTTGCCGCTCTCAGAATCTTCTCGGCCGGTCGCAAGGCCGAGAAGGCAAAACAGGACCGGGCCAGTGTCGAGGCCCATAGCTCCCGGAGCAAGATCGATGATGACACCCGCAAGATGGACGATGCTGCTGTGCGCCGTGAGCTTGGCTCTTGGAGCATGCGCAAGCCCGACAATTCCTGATCCTTGTGCCGGCTGGCACCCGATCCGCCCGGTAGCCGAGGACAAAAGCGCGGTGAGTGGCGAACTCGCTCGCCAGATTGTGGCACATAACAATTTTGGGCGTGCAAATTGCGGGTGGCAGAAATGACCGGGATCCTGATCGCAGCCTATCAGATTGTGCTGGTGTGGGGTCCCCCGGTTCTCGTGCTGGCAACTGTCATTGCCCTTGCCGTTCTCAACCGCGCCGCTGGTAATCATCTGTTCGGCTTTTGCACGCGCGGAAAACCCGCTGTCTATGTCGCACCGCTCGTCGGCTTGATCGCCTGGTGTTGGTTGCCATGGCTGCAAGCGGCGGCATGGGCGGCGGCTTTCCTGTTCTGGAGGGTATGGGAACACGGTCGCTGGATCGACCTTAAGAACGATCCTGCCGATCTGAACCGTATCGGCGTCGAACGTACCAGATTTGAGCGTTACTGCGAGTGCTGGGCCTTCGGATCCGATCTTGTCGCATTGTTTTGGCGCCACCTCACCATCTGGCCCGTCATCATCCTCGTCTGGCTCACCGGCGGCCCGTTCTGGCTCGTCTTCGCCGGCCCGCCGCTCGCAGTCGCGCTCGCCGCCAGCCATTGGCTTGCAAAACGCCTTTTCCCAAACAACTTCCACTGGTTCGCCGAAGGCCTGCACGGCGCGCTCATCGGCATCGTCCTTATGGGGAGCGCCCTATGCTGAGCGTTTTCAAATTCATGCAATCGCGCGGCTTTAAATACCCGCGCGGCGAGGAACGGCAGAGCAACCGTGCCCTTGAATGGTATCTCTCGCTGCTCGAACTCCTGTTCGGGATAATGCTAGTTATTCCGAACTGGCCGGTACTCTCCGGCTCGCCGCACGAGCATCTGCTCGGGGTAATGCCGGAGTTTTGCTGGGGCTTTGCCTTCGGCATCAAGGGGGCGCTCCACGGAACTGCACTTTACGTAAACGGCGATGGCTGGCGCTGGACGCCCTGGGTGCGGGCGGCATCCTGTGTTGGAAGCTCGCTATTCTGGGCGTTCCTGCTCTGGATACTGCTGCGTTCGCCCGATTGGCATCCTGATTTCCTCTACGCCTTGGCCGCTCTGAATACGGTCACCTATGCGTTGCTGGCCCGCTCTTGCGCCCACGACGCCGGTCAATATTGGGAGCGGCACCGTGGACGAACTCGTTAAAAACCTGCGGGCGATCGACTGGTACGGCATTGCCGCGCTCGCCGCCATCGCTTTCGGTATTCTGAAAAGCATCATCTCCGGCTGGGCGTCCGGCCGGCGGCAGGAACGAAACGACCGTTTTGCCCGCGAGGCGCGTGAAACCGACATCACACCCGTGACGGGTAGCCCTGGTGAGCGGACACGCATCCAAGCGATGGAAGAAAACCAGCACCGGGTACTGGCCGGCATCGCCGCCATCCGTTCCGATCTGTCGGCGGCGATAGCCGCGATCGAACGCGTCGAAGGCTATCTGCATAAGGAAATTCAATGTCTGAAGGACAAGCTCAACCGATTGGCTTGAGGGCTGACCGCCATTGCCGTTTCTGCCAGCGTGGCTACGAGAACCACGAATACAATTGCACAGGCGGTTGCGCGGCCGCCTTCCGCACGCGGCTCATTGGCTTTTGCGGCCCGGCTTTTTCCGGCAAGAGCCTCGCGGCCGAGCGCCTGATCCGGAAATGGCGCTTTCAGCGTGTGCGGTTCGCCGGCCCGCTGAAAGCAATGATGCGCGCACTCGGCCTGACCGAAGATCAGGTCGACGGTACCGGGAAGGAAACATCCAGCGACCTGCTCGGTGGCATGACGCCGCGCCAGGCCATGCAGCTTCTCGGCACTGAATGGGGCCGTGAGCTGATCCATGCAGAAATCTGGATTTCCGCATGGCAACACGCGGTCGACGATTTGCACGCGCTTCGCCGGCAAGATGATGCACCTGTTCGGCTCGTCGTCTGCGACGACGTTCGCTTCGCCAACGAGGCTCGGGCCATCCGCGCGCGCAGCGGCATCGTTGTGAAGATTGATCGGCCCGGCGCAGGTTCCGCCAGCGGCGCCTGTCATGCCTCGGAACAACTCGCTTTCGAGCCAGATATTACTATCCAGAATAACGGTACGCGTGCGGATTTCTTTGCGCGCATTGACCGCATCGCCGAAATGATGCGTGAGGGATCATTTGATGAGTAAACCCGTTCCCGGTCGCCACATCACGGCCGATCAACGCAGTGCGTTGGTCCGGCACCTCCAGGCTGGCGTCACTCCGACCCATGCGGCCCGCATCGTTGGTGTTGGCCGCCGCTCTGCCTATCTCATTGCCCGCAAGTTGGGGCAGGCAGCGCAATCGGCCCCGATTGCGGCAAATGACGACAATCCGGCCGATCCGGTCGAGATACGGCGGCTCCGTGATCGGCTGGCAGTGCAATCGAGAACCCTGCGCGATCTCGAACGTAGGGCAGTATCGGCCGAGGATATCCGCTCGGCAGTGTTCCAACTGGTCGAGCCACCGCTCGCACCTGCCCGATTCGATATTCGGCCCGGCCGGGATGGCCAAGCTGAAACCATTGTGCTGTTTCTCTCCGACCTGCATTGGGGTGAGCGGGTCGATCTCGGCGCTATGGATGGTCTGAATTCCTACGGGCTCGATATTGCCCGCGCCCGCCTGAAGCGCTGGGTGGAAGCCGTGATCGATCTTGCTACCCGCCATTGGTCCGGCCCCAAGCCCGAGCGTATTATCCTCATTCTCGGTGGCGATCTCGTTTCTGGAGAAATCCACGGCGAGCTTGCCAAAACCAATGAAGCCAAGGCCATTCCGGCCGTGCGCGATCTGGTCTCGCATCTCGCCGGCGCAATCGCCGCCATCAAGGATACCGTTTCCTGCCCACTCGAAGTTATTTCCCTCACCGGTAATCACGGCCGCTCGACCATGAAGCCGGAATCAAAGGAAATGGCCGAGACGAGCTATGACAGCCTCGTTTCCGATTTTCTGGAAATGACCTTACGCGGCCGCAAGGGCGTGACGTTCTACGCGCCGCCATCGCCGGATGCAGTGTTTTCCGTCTATGGCTGGCGCGTTCTGGCAACGCACGGCGACCGGATCGGCTCACGCGGTGGCCAGGGCTTCGTCGGCCCAGCAGCCACAGCTGCGCGCGGCATGAAGCGGTTGGTTGCCGATTATGCGGCCCGCGCCCAGCATCTCGACCTTGTCCTGATCGGCCATTTTCACACGCCGCTCATGCTGGAAGAGGGTTTCGTCAATGGCAGCTTGCCCGGCCCGACGGAATACTCGCGCGATGGCCGCTTCCGTCCGCATCCGGCCACGCAGCTCTTCCTGACGATGCACCCGCGCCGCCGTATCGCCCAGGTGCGCTGGATCGAGGTCGGTGCAGCCAGCGAGGGCGCACTCTACGCGCCGCCGCCGCCCGATCGGGACCTGAGACCGCGCTATCGGGTGCCGGCGATATCGTCGCCGCAATAGTCCTGATGGCAGGTGCTTGGCATGGCGTATCGTTCCTGTTATGTTCTTGTTAAAGACATCTGGAACATAGCCATGCCAATTCTGCCGCCCATTACCCTAAAAACCCTTGCTGCCTGCGATGATGGCGAGCTTGTGCTCCATCAATTGAACGGTTTTGCGCGTCCGGCTCTCACCACGTCGGACAAAACCGGGCAACGCTACCTGGTAACGTTCGAGGGGTTTCGTAGCGACCTGCAGAGATGCCCCGATCCTGAGATGATCTGGCTGGCCTCTTTCGGTCAGAATTTCACGCTCGACGCCAATAACGAGCTGTTCTCTCTAGCGGGTTTTAAAACCTACATTCCCGGCTGGCTTCTCCTTACCGACGCGGGCTGGGAAATAGAGACCGTCCATCAGGAAAGCGACCGTGTGGCTATATTCAATTTCAGCAGCCGGAAATTATCGGTTCGCTGCGGCAACGAGGCCGAACATATGTTCATGTGCCCAAGCTGGACGATCAGCATCGACGGCAAACCCATCATCCGGTTTCATGCGGTGGCCAATGCCTGATGTATTTTCTATGAAAAGTTTTTTCTTATGCGAATTGCATCCTCAACCATTTTGTTGAGGTTGTCCGCAATCCAGTTGTAAGCTTGTGGTGTATCTGGAGTGCCCGGAGGATCGAACGTTCGAGCGATATTAGAAAGTGTCTGGCCTCCCACATGAATCGTTTCAAATGGGTTCGCACCCTGCCATCGCGGTCGAAAGATGCTACCGTTCGGGTCATTGAGATTATGGGTATGTATGCCGACAACTCCCATGCCTTTATTCCACGATTCTATGATCTCTCGTTGCACCCAATAGCGGTTGGCTGTTTCTACGCCTATTAGTACAATCGTACAGGTGCGTCCCTCCATTTGGTTACTAATCCATCGTGCTATTGATGTTTCGTTTTTGGGTACCTTTTCCCAGTCGTTATCATAAACAGGCTTCCTTTCCATTGTCACAGATCCGATATTTCTGATCTGTGCTGCAATTCTGCATTCGTTCTCATAATGAAAGCTGTAGAAGACACGTCTTTGGATTTCTTCGTCTAACAGTTTTTTGTCTTCTGCCAGTAATCGTTTCTTTTCTTGCTCCCGGAAGTAGTTGCGCGCTAGAATGCCAAAATAATCACTAGACATCGCAGTACCTCGTTCCCAACAGAGCAATCAGAAAAACCAGCTCTATGGTCAATAAAAGGCCATACACTCCTAAAATTGACCAGCTTCGAAGAGATTCACACCAAGACGCAGACGGGGCTTTGGCGATGTCAACGGACATGTCTGGATCGTCATCCCAAGGGGTAGCACATATTTCATTGTGAAACTCCCGATATCGTCGCTCTAATGACAGGTAGCGAGCGTCGAGACATGCAATCACCATCGTTGCCAACATTCCTACCAACAAGGCGCTTGGGGCTTTTGCTGTTGTTCCCAGCCCCGTCAAGGCCATTGCGATTGTTATGGCAATGTTTTTTGCGGTTGCGCAATTGCCAGCAATGCGTGCGATTATCGCTTGTATTGCATCAAGCCTCTTGAGGCGCAGATTGATCTTCTGCTGCTCGTCAAACTGGATAGGCACGTTGTTCACCCCCCCCTCGCTTTTTCTAGAAGTAAGGGTGGACTTCCAAATCACAAAGGTCAAGCTTCACCCGGCTGAAATAGGCGGGGTCTCCGGGCGCGCTAACGCCCGTCAACTGCGGCCCCTGTCACGGCTCCGCAAAGCCTTGCATTCAGCGAAAAAGGCTACCCGCCCGCGCAACCGGTCGCGCGCGAATCGTGTAGCATGTTCGCGAAATGTTCTCAATGTACAATCCATCCAGAATTGTTGCGCCGGTCAATCCGGTCGCCCCCTATATCGGCGGGAAGAAACAACTTTCCGCTCAAATCGTCAAGCTCATCGAACGCGTCGATCATACGCAATATGCCGAGCCATTCATCGGTATGGCCGGTGTCTTTCTGCGGCGGCGTAGCATTCCCAAGGCCGAGGCCCTCAACGACATATCGGCCGATGTCTCGACCTTTTTTCGCGTCCTTCAACGCCACTACGTGCCGTTCATGGATCTGTTGCGCTACCAGTTCACCAGTCGGCGTGAATTCGCTAGGCTTCTGGTCACGCCTCCCGAAACCCTGACAGATCTCGAGCGCTCCGTACGCTTCCTTTACCTTCAACGGTTGTCATTCGGCGGCAAGGTATCCGGCCGCAATTTCGGTGTCTCGCCGGGTATGCCCGGCCGTTTCGACGTGACCAAGCTCGAGCGGACCCTCGACGAGCTAAGTGAGCGCCTCTCCGGCGTTATTATCGAAAATCTGCCCTATGCCGAATTCATCCGGCGCTATGACACGCCCGAAACCCTGTTCTATCTCGATCCTCCGTACTTCGGCTGCGAAGACGACTATGGTAAGGGCGTCTTCTCCCGCGACGATTTTTGTGTGCTTGCCGAACTTCTTGCAAGTATCGAAGGCAGGTTCATTCTTTCTCTCAACGACGTTCCGGAAATCCGTGAGGCGTTTTCAATCTTCGATCTCGAAGAGGTTGATCTGACCTACAGCATCAATGGTGCTAGGCAAATACAAGCGAAAGAACTCATCATCACCCCGAGGGGCCTTCGTTTGCACCCGGAGCCGCAGGCTAACCTGTTCGCCTCCTAGTCGACTATATATCGTGCATAATAGATGCAAAATGACGCCTGCAAATCCTGAGCCATGCGCACCGCAGCGTCAATCGCGGCGATCTCGGTGGCGAGCGAACATCTGTTTCCCTCGCCATCAATCAAATGATACTCTCCGTCCTTATTTCAAATCCAAAATTCAATGCGGGTCATATGAATTTATCCTCGTTTTTGATGACACCACTCACGCTCTGTTCTCGCGGACAGTCAAGTAAATCGTGCAACAAAACGTGCAACATTTACAAATCTTAAAACAGAATTAATCTTTATAATTCAATGCAATAGATTTTATATCGAATCCCTCCGTCTCCGCCATGCTTCTGCTGATTTTCCGCCATAGTTTGATATTCCCGCTGATTGCATCATAACACCACGTGGGTCAGCGAGTTGCCGATCACCCTATCGGCCCATGCGTT
>Ga0153999_1000594_pt1 | contig 15554 bp, 17 predicted proteins | sample TSNC083MetaG_FD_104675 | JGI IMG/M metagenome (GOLD analysis project Ga0153999, IMG submission 104675) | Attine ant fungus gardens microbial communities from North Carolina, USA - TSNC083 MetaG | ecosystem: Host-associated > Fungi > Mycelium > Unclassified | place: USA: North Carolina, Lumber... | reverse complement strand
GGCCTGCAGTGCCACCGGTTTTGCATGTTCCCAGTTCGTTCCGAAGCCGCCGTAAAACATGATAAAGATTAATGCCACCGAACAGATCTGCTCGGCAAATTCGTAATTATCAAACTGAATCCGAAAAATGCCGTCACTGCCAAATGTCATCCCCAGCAGGATAAAAAATAACAGAAGCGGAACTCCCGCTTTATCAGATACACGGTTTAAAACCACACAAAGCAAGATAATAATTGCTGCAATCAGTAACGATATTGTCATGTCTGCTGTCCTCTTCCATTATTCTTTTTTTTAACACATATTTTTTATATAATTATAAGAGAACCGGCAATTTGTGTCAATCTAAATCAACATGATAGCTTTTTATCAGAGCTTTTGCTTCTTTTCCCGCCTAAAGGTGCCCTATTATCAATCAATATTTTTCGTAAGCAAGACACCTTTTGGTGAATCCCAATTGAGGCTACTACAAATTACATTAATTAGTTCATCTTCGGTATCTACCTTCTTCCTAATATCAATACATTCTTCATCCCTTATAAAAAATATAGCAAAAGAATCCAACCTACATAAATCTTGCAAAAGCAATATTATACCATTGTTCGATATATCAGCATTTGACTTATTTAAGATTAGTTCCAAATCAAAAACATGCGTACCCAGAAGTCTTAAAGATATATATTTGTCAATTTCCAAATCATTTTCCAGAAATCTTCCATAATACTCTTTATAATAATTCAAGTCACTAAATTCTTCGAATACTAACCCTGAATTATTTTTATATTTGCGAGGTTCTTGTGAAAAAAATTCTCCCCCCCATTCAGCTAATAACTCTGATAGACTCGCTTTAGTAATATCATCCCTTTGTACTAATAAATCAAATGAAAATTCCATATAATTCACCTCTCCCTTATTCAAAATATGTTGGCCCGTCTCGAAACCGTGGTCAGTCCAATGCACCTCACTCCCCTGATTGGGCGTAATCCTAAATTTGAAATCCTTTTCCATTCAGAAGTCAACCGTGTTTTTTGATTTAAAGCCGCCAACAGCCCTCTCCTAAGAGATTATTGTTTTCACAGTATTCCAGTATATGTTGATAAATATCCTTATTATTATTTTGATATCCACCTCTATTTCCCTTTGCAATTTCGTCTTGAGCCATTCGCTTTGCCTCTTCAAAATCTTGTAACTCAATATTTGCTAACATTCTTATTAATTCTTCTCTTAAATAGCCTTTTTCCTCTAAAAGATGTTGATTAAATGTTTTACTATCTCCGAATATTGACTCTATGAAATTATTATGCTCTTCAAAAATATACTTCATTGTCGTATGACTGGCTTCTTCTAAATTAGTTAACTCTGTTATATCCAACGAACATTCACTAATTTTTAATGACGGCACCGTATATGCCCCATTCGCTCTTAAACTATATCTTTGTTTAATATTGTCTTCCATATCAAAGATTGTCCAAAACAGATTATCTGCCTCATAAGTCTTAATATAATTCCAGACTACAAGTTTCAGCATATCTTCTTTAAACGTCACAAAATAGACTGAATGAACAAAAAAATTGTTGATCCCTTTATAAAGGGAATTGGATATAGCTTTATATTTATATTCTTTTGCAGATGACTTAATTAATTTTATTAAGTTCTTTTCAATATCTTTAAATTGTTCTTTTTGTTTCTTATCCATACCAATCCCCCTCGTTCTACTCAGCTTCTAAACGTATTGTCCAGTGAAGTCAATTGACTAGTATTCTTGATTGTTCAGACCGGTCTCCTGTTTTTCATTCTAAAATGTAAAGAACCATTTCATATTATCTACTAATGTTTTTCTTAGAGATGACAACAGATTAGCTTTATCATAATCACAAACATAATTATTAAAATCATGCTTTACCCAAGCAATGTAATGATGTGTAACCATTTTCCATTCGGCTTGAACTTGACAAGAAAAATCCATTGGGTTATATTTTTTCAGTTCTAAAAGCTGAATGAATTTTTCTATATGATTTTCAATAGCTTCATATCTTTCACCATAAAAGGCATTACTTATAAGTATAGGTGCCTGAATATATGAATTAAACTCTGACAACAATTCAGCTGGAACCCATAATTCTTCATGTTTTGAAGAGCCTACTATATGAGTTTCGTACTTAGATACATAGTGCTCATCAATATTAAACTCGGTAACATATCCACAAAATCCCGAATTGTTATCTTTGGTATTCCATTTTTGCGCTATTTCAATAGCATATTCTTGATTTAATACGGGATAAAAAATAGGCTGTGTTGGCAATCTTGGCGGATATCTTCTGCATCCAGTGTTTAATATCAAATCTAACTCTTTCATACCAATAGGCCTGTACATTTTTTTCATTTTCTTTTCTCCATTCAATGAATCAGATTAACAGTATCTGCATATTCATTCGCTATTTCTAAAGGCGCACAATACGCAGGACGTTTCTACTACTCATGGAAGCATTCATAATTGCCGCAAATGCTGCACTGTTTACGCTGTCTGCCAGCCAACTGGTAAACATCTTATGTTCTTCCTGAAACCGATAGAGTCCTCCACTCTGAATTTGTCCGTTTGTCACCTGACAATCCTTTTTTATCTCCTCCCGCATAACGGCATTTTTATTTGACGCTTACAGAAGAAATGGTTCATGGCCACATAATGTTTCGGGTTCAAGGAAAGGTCACGCATGATGGAAGTGGTCCCAAGCTTATCCGAACGAACCAGTGAATTTATCTCCATTTTCTTTTGCAAAGTAACGGAAACCATAAAATGACTTAAAAGGATTGTTTTTTATTTTATTGCCTTGAAAGGAGGATGTCCCGTTTCTTGGTTAGATAATGTTTTAGGTAGGCAAAATCTTAAACTTGTTTCTACGTCAAATAATATTTATTTTCTGTTTTCTTCAACCATAGATATGTTAATCCCTAATGGGTATTTTGAATGAGGGGCTGCTGATAACATCTGTATTGTCGTATCCAAATCAAACTCTTTGCCTTTAATATTTTTCGCTGTATATATATTCTCTATCTCATTAAATCATCCGTTGAATCGTGTTACTCTCCTAACTTTACTGAATATGCTTTTTGATTACGTCCTCCGTACCCTCAGGTGGAAAGCTGTGACTATGACCTCTCACGAACAGTAAATTTTTTCTATTAACTTTTTAAAAAGTATACCATACTTTTTCTTACAACATAATAGCGCATTTACAGTTCTTCTGTAACACTAGTTTTTGGTATCGACTTATACCATGCCTTGTAATATCATGTGTGTTAAGAAGGAGGACTAAGCAGTATTATTAGCATTTTCTCCGATATGGAGTGAGAACTGATACAAAACTATATCGAAAATTTTTCCGATTTATTTGTCTCCGATGAGCTATACTTTTACCAACAGGGTTTTCTGGATGGAGTAAGGTAATGAATTTCCGAAGCACATTATAGCAATCAAAAACAACACAGCCTCAATTATCATACTGGCTGTGTTTTGAATAAAAGTATCCTTTACTAATTAATTCTTTTTAGTATTACCATTTAAGTTGACGTTTAAATGATCAACTAATGGCTCGTAATCCATAGTAGCTAATTTTAATAAGTTTAAATATTCAAGATTATCCACCATATATTGTTCGCCTCTAAAATTTATATCTTGTTCAATTTCATACCATTTCACTGGCGAAATCATATAATTAATTTTTGATCTTGGACATTTAAACACACCCCATTTCAAGTTACCTTTAAAATAGCTTAATAGGTCATCTATTTTTTTATAATCATCTAATTCTTTTCCATCTTTTTGCAAGTGGAAAATCAATCTTGGGATCTTATCCAAATAGACATATCTTTTCATTTGGCCTATTGAAAAATGCTCCATAATAATATCCGCTAACGCAGTTGAAAATTTTCTGTTATTTTCCATAATTTCTTATTCCTTTCACTTTATGACGCAAAAGAAATAGTAAAATCAATTTATCCTTTACTATTTTACTACCTCACACTATAAGGCACTGTTTCAGTTACAAGCAACCCTGAACTATTTAATTCGCCGTTCAATATTCTAAAATAATCACCCTTTAGCACTGGAGTAGTGCTGTACATCGGATCAAAAATATAATATCCGTCAGAATAAACTTCATGATAAACCCAGCTTTCAGGAGAACCATATTCCATTCCTTTCATCCATGCACCTTCTTTTGGTGTGATTCGATAAACTTTTCCTTCTCCATTGGCTGCATTATACAAATCTTCTGCAATTTCTGAACAGTCATAACCCGAATTCCCTTTATAGTAATCATAGTTATCTTGCATTGTTTTATAAGCTTTTTGATTATATTCAGGTGTTTTCCCCGTACCCTCACCGGCCGCATCCTTCGCAACTTCTTTTTTAAAGTCATTCTGCTTCTGTTCCCATTCTTTATCAGACTTTTGATTTCTATTACTCATGGAAGCATACATAATGGCCGCAAATGCTGCACTATTTACACTGTCTGCCAGCCAACTGGTAAACATCTTATGTTCTTCCTGAAACCGATAGATTCCTCCACTCTGAATTTGTCCATTTGTCACCTGACAATCCTTTTTTATCTCCTTCAGCATAGCGGCATTCAGGTTATACTTATCCACCCCCATATCAGCCCCGCTTTTGACCAGCAGATCTTCTATGCCAGCTAAGAATTTATCAGGATTCCTGGTATTACAGTATGGCAGTAACCGCTCCAAAGCTGCAAGGATATAAGAATTTTCCGGGAGGCTTGGATCATATAGCTGCATAGTTTGTATATTGGTTCTTAAGTTTACCCGCTCCTCTAAAAACCGCAATGCCATTTCATACATGCCTGGCTTCAGATACAAGCTTCCATAGGGATCCTCCAGGATACTGCGCAGGCCTGGGTATTCCGCATCCATGTGGCGAATAAACTGCAATTGATTTGCAAAGTCACCTTCCTGGCCAGATGTAAGTATTTCAAATTCTATTCCGGCTCTTTCACATATCAGTATGGATTTTGTTGTAATGATTTCTTTTCCGTTCATCAACTTCCGCTGGGGTTCCATATTTACCCATTTGTCAGTAAATTGCATTGTATATTCACAATTTCCAATTGTACAATCCTGGAACGGAAGAATATTCTTCAATGGCACACAATCTTCCACACATGCCTCAGGCAAATTGTTCAATTCAATATTTTGAGTATCTACATATAAGTAGCTGTTCCCACTACTATATGGACATTTTAGTTTTGCCCCTAATACTAAAGGTTCCGGTGGATCTTCTGCATGATCCGCCGCCCCTCCAAACAGCCAGGAAAACCATCCCATTTATCTGCTCCTCCTATTGTACAATAAATTCCTGGATTCTCATACCCATAACTTTTCGCCGGTATGCACTTTCTACTAACTCCAAATTGGCAACCACATACTTACGGCTTACCCCTTTGATCCGAAAGATTGGTCTTCCTCTCACTTGCGCCTCCAGCAAAACCCCTTTTTCAATCTCACTCTTATCTCTGCTCAATTCGCTAAGCTCCGACAGGCAGTCCACCACCGGCAAACGAGGAATCTGATACAGCGCAGTTCTTTTATTTTTTTTGTCAAATAAAATCGCCATCTTAAAGGCAATCGCTGCATCATACATTTGAATCAGACTGGCAAACTCCTTCGATACCATAAAATACGGATGCTGAATCAAATCCATAAATTCCAGCTCCTGATTCAATTCCACTTTAAAGTGACTCCGTGGTTCCAGGCTGTCATATATGTCCCGATTCCACCAATTTCCCGGCCGTTGTTGTTCATACCAGTCAAGGAACCGTGGCTGGGGATTCTTCTGGTCTGCATAAATCAGGAAATACCTCATCTGTCTGCACCTCCCTCCATGATTAACAGAACCTCTGCCCGATCCATATATTCGCCAAATAAAACCTGTACTGACGCATCCCGTCCGACACATCCAAACATTGTGTCCCCATCCATTTCCTCCAGCATCGTCTGTAAGAACGCCTTCACCACCTGCCGATAATAAACAGCGTATTCATACCGGACTATATCCATTTCATACTCACGGATCCGTGGAATATTTCGTGACAGTTCATTCTTTATCCCGGCTATATCCTCCTCAAAGGATTGATATATCCCGGCAAGATTCAAATACGACACACATTCTGCCGGATCACTGTAAAATCCTGCATCCATTGCATCAATCCTTATGTGATTCTTCCCCACAACTATCCCACTGTGTAAAAGAGAAAACACCAGATATTTTATCTGTCCTTTTTGTCCATTGTCTTGTAAGGAACTTGCCTGTTCCATCACCTGTCGCAATGCCAAAAGCAGTTCTGTGACCAGTTCCTGACTATGTTCCTCACAATATGCCGTTATCTTTTCACAACCTTTTATGAATTGTTCGGAAAGCAGTTCTTCGATTTCTTTCAAAAGCTTTTCCTGTCGCTCCATCATTGGATCCTGAACTTTCCGCCGGCAAAGGTCACATCATCATCCAGACGAAGCCCTGCGCTCCCCTGTCTGATATCCACACTTTCCGTTCCCACTATCATCAGGGAAGCGCTCTCACTGGATAAGGTCATATTTCCGCCGGATGTAATGGAGATATCCTTATCACTCACAATCTGAATTCCCTCCCCATCTATGATCTTGATAGAGGTCCCCTGATTATTGGTCAATTCAATGGTTTCCGGTGTAAACAGCAGTTCTTTGCCATACTTTGTCTTAAATGATTTGTGCTCCGGATTCTTTCGGGCTGATACTGTTTCCATATGAACAGCACTGATAACATAAGCATCTTCCTCTGCCCGGTTCGGTATCTGCAGTCTTACCTGATCACCAATCTCCGGCATACAATACCAGGCGGGTCCATCCGGCGAGGAGTATCCGGTAGCATAGGGAAACCATCTTGTTGTATCCTGATTGCTGTTCTCATCCCCGTCTATGGTTACCTGTACCATATCCTGTCTAACATCCTTTATTATCGCTGAAAAAGAGCAGCCTGCTTGTCTTTCATTAAAGGTTCTTACTGTCCCCATACACGCCAAAGAACATAAGTAATATGTATGGATTAATTCTCCCCGTTCATACTGGCTATGGATGCGGTACACATATCCTCCAGCCCTTCCAAATGTAAGCAGGTCCCACAGTTCATATACTTCCCTGACCGAAACCATATACTCCAGGGAACTTTTCACTTCCTGTTCCGCGAGCTGATCCAACCGTTTCTTTACTGAATACTGCGTATCCGGAGACAGTTCATATCTAAAGTAATGCGCGTCTCCTACATGATAAAGCACACCCTCTCTTACAATCGAAGGAGTAAGCACTAACCTGAAGTAACTGGCGATCCGCTTGATGAATGCCCAATCCGTTTCCTGGTATTGCAGCAGGAAATCACAAGGAGTCAGGTTCAAACAATCTTTTCCGATCATTCCCGATTGTTTATAATTCTCATTGATCTGCCTCATAACATCTTCATAGGTCATGCCCCCATTCTGAAAAGAGCGAAAGTGTGTCGAACCGTCCATCAGACAGGTACCACTCAAGATCTCCAATGTCAGCATACTGTCATGAGCCTGTTTCTCCATTGAAAATCCGGCAATAACCCCTGTCATCAGAATCCGGTTTTCTTCCCGTTCATCTGTTATGGATATCGTGACCCAGGTATCTTGAAGTAACTGCCACCTGTAATCCTCAACATCATTATCACTGATATAGCCTGCCACAGTTGCCGAAGCATGCTCCCCTATCATCCGATTGATTTCCAGACGGGCAATCGTCAGAAAATCAAACGGGGATATCTTAATTCCCTCTGTTCTCATCAGTCTCTTTCTCTCCCTCCTGATTTTTATCCATCTCCCTTATTCGCCATTACCAATCGTCATACAGCATAAGGATTTTAAAACCAACGGCTTCCATTCATCATAAGAACTCATCTCACAGTTAAATGTCCCCACTAATAGATATGGTGTGACGTAAAGTAAAAATTGCATGTTATAGGTTTCATCGTTCAAGGTGAAATTTTTATACTCGAACCATCTGCCATTTGAGTTTTTAGATGAAATGCTTCCGTTGTCATAGATCACCGTCTCGGGAGCATGGATCAAAAGTGCTTCTTCCATCTGCCTGATTAAACGGTCCAAATCCGCGTCTTCTCTTTTCAATAAATGAAATCCCAGATTTTCGCCATAGCTTGTACTTGTAAGGATAACCGGCGGGCGGTAACTGCTGATATATTTGACCCTCGCAACCTCCTCCGGCATCCGGACAAAATTTTCCGGGATCCATAGTCTTACAGCCCCATCAAATATGGCTGCCTCTTTAAAGCGAATCCATTTTCCATTTAGATAAATCTCATCCCCGGTAATATCACCGGCCTCCCCCACGCTCTGACTAAGCTTTCGTAATTGAAGGATTTTTTGATCGATGTAGCTGCCACCATTCATAACCGTCCTCCACTAAAACCGCGCCTTTTTTCTGGAAGCTCCAACGACTGCATGATTTCCCCCATCTGTTTTTCGCCTTCTTCATCGCCCATAAGGCATCCCAGGGTACCAAGCATCATCATGCCCTGGACAGGAACTATATACATGAAATTATGGATATTTCCTGCATCTCCGATTGTCTGGAACTCAAACCAGCCGCAAGTCATATGTTTCAACTTCTGAACTTCCGGTTCGCACAATTGGCTGGACGGATATAGACTCGTTATCACCTGGAACATTGTTTTGATGGCCTTTTTTACCTGTGCACTGCCAAGGCTTTGATTCCTGATCAGAGAAAATGTACAAAATCTGGAGACATCACCATTTCCCATTATTAGCTGTGGCCTGTCCTGATATGGAAACATCTTCTCTATCTTTTCTGGTTCAAGTGCTTCAAATGAATCCGGAAGTTTCACCAGCAGTCGGTTTTCAAATATCTGTTGTTTCTCATCCTCAAACATCTTTTGCAGTGTTCCTCCTTACCTGGAAATCAACTTTTTCAGTTCTTCCCGACACTTTTCAAATGAAACCGGAACCGATTCTCCCACGCGTATAGGGGAAAAGCTTACATCATTCCTGATGATATGTTCCATTTCTTCCGAGATCATCTGGTTCCGGCTTCCTCCACCTGGATGGTTAAGCTTATCAATCACCGGACTTTTCCCAATCGCACCATTAATTACTGACATCTTCAATCCCCCTCATTCTCCCGACAATCGGACGGAATCCCATCGCAATTCGGGACAGTTCGTCTGTCTCGCTGACCTGTGGTACAGCTGCTATCACGTTTAAAACAGTGTCCCCTAAATAATATACATCTTCCTGTTCCTCAGCTGCTTTCAATTCCTTCATTTTCAGCTCCAGCTTCTTGATTTCTTTCTGTTTTCTAATTTCTTCTGCCGCTGTCAGCTTCTGTTCTTTGCCACGATTCGCAACCAGGCTGTTTGATGTTTTTCTTTTTCTTAATGCCGGCAAATTTTTAAAACTGGTATAATTCCCCATCGAATCCAGGTTATGACATATATTCACTACCGTAGGGCTTCCCATTCGTCTGCAGACAGAAGTAATTTCTTTGGGTGCTTTCAGCACAACATTTCCACCGGTCAATTTCAGATTTCCCCTGGCTTGAATCAATACCCCTTTTTGGCTGCTCAAAATACCACCAGTACCATCCTGCAGCAGGATTTGAGAGTGATCCACTGACGCTGACAACGCAAAACATCCTGGTTCCAGAGCCATCTTCTTTTCTTCCTTTGTAACAAACAACCGGCAAGCCGGATTTTGGATGTTTTCATTGACCGGTCCTGATTGACGTACACAATGGATCGCAATTGCATCCTGTTCATTTCCATCCGGAATTAATAACCGCACCTTACTGCCTGCTTCCGGCATGCAATATACCAGGCTGCCGTAATCGGGAAGCCATAGATAATCATATGCAGTGCCGGCATCCTGCTGTTCATCTATATTCAGGTGCAGCTTGATCCGTTCTCCCCTTCGTTCCAACACCATTCCCGTTAGGGAAACTCCGTTCAACTGCCGGTTGTGTCTGATAGAAACCGGTTGATGTTCTTTGTCCGCCAATCGATAGTTACACCGTAATATTCCTTGTTCGGTTGCCAGATGGACACGATGCACCCGAAACACTTGATTCTCATATGTGACTTGTTCTCCTAAATGATAGATCTGACCACTCCTGACCTGGTGATAGCAGGCCGTCCAGGTTCTCCAGTTATCAAACTTTATGTGCGCCTTGTCCATACACCATGTCTGACTGACTGCCTGAATTTCACGCTGGTCCATTCCGTCCGGAAATCCTATGTAAATACCTCTGTTCTGATAATTTGATGCGGGGATAGACGGTGCCGATAAATGGCTGGAAAGACGTAGAAGAAATTCCCAGTCCGTTTCCTCATATTGAATGAAAGGGGCTGTGATTTTCTTGTCCTTTGCTGAATATGAGATCTGAAAGGAATACTCTTTTGATATATCTGTAATAAGTTCCTGAATAGTTCTGCTTATATTCTGGAACGAGCGGCTCTTTTTTTCTATATCCATCAGCCAGGAAAGGGAATAGGCAAAAATATGCAAGGTATCATATTCCGCCTCCCTTACCAGGTTAACTTCATGCATGACGCCATTAAATAATACCTGTTCTCTTCCATCTGTCATTACGCAAATCATGATCGGCTGTCCTTTAAGGTCAAAGTCCGGCACACTAAGCTCATCAGATTCAACCGATACCGTAATATCTGCTGTTGCATGAGAATCTGGTTCTTCACGTATAGAAAGATGATGTAGTTGATGTATATTGATGTTACATCTTACTTTCAGATCGCTGATTTTAATCATTTCCACCATGTGTTCCTCACCTTTCAGATTATTTATCTCATCATTTATCATTGACTGCTATTTTACCATATTTTGGTTTGGACGTCAAACTATCCCTACTGTATATTCATCAACTTGCCAAAGTTTCGCAGTATAGTTGCTAAAGTCAAAAAATTAAAGCATGCCGGAGATTTCATTTTTTCAAAATGAAATCTCCGGCATGTCCCTTTAAAATACTGCATCGCGCAATGGCAATGGATTCTCGCAAAGTCCCCCCTCACCAAAAGTCATTAACTATTCCTTAACGCCCTTACATATCGTTCCGTAATAATCTCCGGCCTGGTAATAGAGGTCCCCACCACAACTGCATGTGCACCGGCTTTCATTGCCGCCACCGCCTCTTCTTCCTTTGCAATTTTTCCTTCTGCAATGATCGGGATCTCTGTAATTTGCCGAATTTGCCGAATCAATTCCAGATTAACACTTGCAACCTCCTCACTCTCTTTTGTAAACCCGGAAAGAGTTGTTGATATCAAATGAAACCCCATAGGAAGAATCCGCTTAGCCTCTTCAATTGTAGATATTTCCCCCATAATCAGGGTATTCGGATACTCTTTAAGAATCCGCTCCACAATATCTTCAATACGTTCTCCTTCCGGCCGGCTGCGTGGGGTTGCATCCAATGCAATAATATCAATGCCCAAATCCAATATTTCCTTCGCACTTTCATAAGTGGGAGTTATGTAGACATCGAATTCATCCCGAAATTGCTTATTAATTCCTATAATCGGCAAATTTACCTTTTCTTTTATTTTTGCAATATTGTCAGCACCAGTTGCACGGATACCCGCAGCACCGCCCTGTTCAGCGGCTTTTGCAAATGCAGCCATAATCTCTGTTCCATACATTGGCCATCCTTCCCGTGCCTGACAGGAAACGATCAATTTGCCTTTTATTTTATCAAGTACCTGCGTCATTAAAATAATCCTGCTGCCTTTCCTAAAATTCCGATAACAAAACTGGAAATAATACAAATATACATTCCCTTTTTATTCTTAATCAAGATCCAATAGTAGGATAATACCAAAAGTAACGGCAGAAGGCCTGGCATCAGTGAATTAATAATATCCTTCAATATAATCTCTTTTTCTCCAATCTGCCATACCACATCAAGAGGAACACTGACAAAACCTACGATCATGGATCCCACTACCATCATCCCGACCATCGTTGCACCTTCTACAAATTTGTCTATGATGCCGCTGCCTTTCATCTTTGAAACAAGGTTCGTTCCAAGTTTATGACCATATTTAATAAAATACCATCTGGATCCTACATTCAACAATACATTTGGTATAATGAAAATAAACGGTCCTGCCAAGTTTCCATCCAATGCAAGTGCTGCTCCGACAGCCGCAAAAATAGTCATAAACGTAGCTTTAAAAACAGAATCGCCAATGCTGGACAAAGGACCCATCAAGGCCGTCTTGGCAGAAGAAATGGCTTCTCCTGTTATTGGCCTGCCAAGTGCCCGTTGCTCCTCCAGGGCCAGCGCAACACCCAATACCGCATTTCCCGTATAAGGATGGCAATTAAAGAATTCGTTATGCCTTTCCAGCGCTTCGGTGAATTTCTCCTGTTCCGGGTACAGCTTGCGCAAGGCTGGAATCATCGCATAGCAAAAACCAAGGGAACAATATCTTTCATAGTTGATGGTCGTCATGGAAAAGAACGATCTGATAAATGTCTGCTTTATTTCCTTGCCAGTCAATATTCCTGCTGTCTCACTTAAAACCTCTTCCTCATCTTCATCAAAATCTTCTTCTGAATCTGTCTTTTTCAATGTATTAAGTGCAGCTACTATTGAAAATGCCAATATGGAAATGGATAGTACATTAAGTCCAAGATAGATGGAAAATACAAAGCCTATCGCAAAAAATGGCCAGTACTTTTTAAAATTCATCATTTTCAGCAGCATTGCCATTCCTACGGCCGGCATAATGCCAGAAGCCACTTTAAGTCCGTTTGTGAGAAGCGGGGGCATTGCCGCTACAACATTGTTCACAAAATCACTGCCAAATTGGATCGCCAGAAAAGTCGGGATAAAGAAAACAAAAAAGAATACAATAAGCCCGGATAAATGAATCTTCTCAACCTTTTTTTCTTCTCCTGCCTTTACATATTTATCAGCTCTGTGTATTAAAAAAATATTGACATTCCATGCAAACATAATTAAAAGCTGTGCTAACAGACCAATAGGAAGTGCCAACGCAATGCCTATCTCGGCATTCCCCCCATTTAATACGGCAAAAACCGTAGAAAGAATACCGGCAATTTGCGCATTCGGAGGAACACTTCCGCCTACCGGCAGCACACCCATATACATAAGTTCCACACTTCCGCCTACTAAGAGACCTGTCTGTAAATCACCCAACAATAAGCCAATGAGCGGACCGGCAAAAATGGGTCTGGATATCATCCAGTATCCATATCCATAATTCTCCAAAATAAGAAATGAAATAAAAATACTTAATATAAGAACCTGTAACGTACCCATACACTTATCTCCTTTCAAAACTCCCCCATCTACAATAAACGCATCAAATCATTCGCCGGATCGGTAGGTGTTGTCCTTGTTTCCAACTTCACCCCAAGCTGGTTCAGTTCTCTAAAAACCTGTTCCAGTTCTTCATCCACATAAATCGTTTTGGCTAACGGTCTTCTGCCCTCTTTATAATAGAGTCCGTCTACATTCACGCTGGTCAATCCCACATCGTCCTTTGCTAATCGTAACAGGGTCTTCGGATGCTTCACTACGATGAAAATCTTGCGTTTTTCATACTTCTTAAGCATCTCCACCGCCTTATCTTCATCATAAATCAGACATTTAATCTGTGGTGGACAGGCTAGCTGAAGCAATGATTTCTGAAAATCGTCCTTTGCTACTTCATCATCAATTACCATAATGGCTTCGCTTTTATAAGCCACCGACCAGGCATAAGCTATTTGCCCATGAATTAGTCTTTCATCAATTCTCGCAATTATGATCATAGATACCTCCTTCCTTTTCTTTACGTTACAGGTTTGATTGAAGTAAGTCAATATGTTTGAATCATTACGAAATTTTATTTCACTTTTTGAAATTTATGACCGTTAGAGCTTGCTATGAGAAATACGCGTTTGCTGAATTTTTTCAGCATAATGATCGTAATCTGTCGAGCAAAACAAAGCATAGAGAAGATCTACAATATAAAGCTGCGCTGTTCTGGAAGCCATGGCACCGCTTCGGAAAATGGTTTCCTTTTCACTTACAAATAAATTATAATCTGCAATTTTATTCAGGGAGTTTTCATTGCTGGAAGTTACCGCTATGACCGGAACACCATTTTTCTGCAATATACCGGCTATCGTTAGGATCTCCTTGGTTTCCCCCGAATAAGAAAAGATAACACCAGCATGCTTAGCGTCGGATGTAACAGCTTGTACATACTGCCGGTCGGATAATTGATATGATACGACAGTTTTCCCAATTCGCATAAATTTATGTGTTGCATCCATAGCTACAATATTAGATGCACCCACTCCATAAAAATCAATAACATTTGCTTTTCTCAGTATTTTAACAACTTCCATAAAATTCTCGGTATTTACTAAAACTCTGGTTTCTTCTACTGTTTTCAAAACAATACTTGTGATTTTCTCAATAATTACCTGCGGGCTGTCATATTTTTCAATACTGGTAGTGTCTAATAATTCCAATTCCATTTTTTCAAAATATTTTAATTCTTCGGCCAACAGAATTTTAAATTTTGTAAATCCCTTTACATTCAAACGCTTACACAGTCGTACCACCGTGGCCGGTGATGTATAGGATTTTTGTGCAATTTCATATACCGTATATCCCAGGACCTCTTTAGAATTTTCCAGGATATACTTACGTACCTGATCTTCTGCGGAAGGCAGATTTCTGGCATCACGTAATTTGATTAAAACACTCATGATTTTTCCTCCTAATCTTAAGCGAGAATACGGACATTCTAATCATTATATCATTGTTTGAAATAAAATTTCAATATTAGTTTAGATGGTTGATTTTTTATATCGATACGATATAATGAATCCTAAGTAGAAACTCATTGAAATAGCCGAAAATATAGGGGAGGAAATCTGACATGCTGTCAATCATTATTGTTTCCCATGGAAATTTATCAAAAGCTTTAGTAGAAACCGCTGAAATGGTTCTGGGGGAACAGAAAAACCTCAGTTATGTAGGTATGCAGCCCAACGACAGTCCGGAAATTCTGAAAGGAAAGATACTCAAAGTGATACATACATATCCTGATACGCCACTTTGCATTTTCACTGATATTTTAGCAGGAACTCCTTTTAATACGGTAGCAATGCTTTCCAGGGATTTTGAATTTCTTCATATCTCTGGCGTAAATCTTCCTGTTTTGGTCGAAGCTCTGATCAGCAGAAATAATGCTAAAACTGAAGATTTCCGGCAATCCATCATGGCACATGCAGCAAATACCATCATAGACGTTAATACTCTGCTTTAGGTAATAATTATTGCCGATGGCTCAGCAAATATGCCCATGCCATCGGCAACAACGTCTTCACACTATTCAAAAAGAGATGATGCATCAAAAAAAATATCATTTGGTAAACATACCTTATGCTTCTCAGCAAATTCATTGATAAACTCACTTGATG
>Ga0153999_1000593_pt1 | contig 15573 bp, 22 predicted proteins | sample TSNC083MetaG_FD_104675 | JGI IMG/M metagenome (GOLD analysis project Ga0153999, IMG submission 104675) | Attine ant fungus gardens microbial communities from North Carolina, USA - TSNC083 MetaG | ecosystem: Host-associated > Fungi > Mycelium > Unclassified | place: USA: North Carolina, Lumber... | reverse complement strand
GTACTGTTTGAAAAGGAACCATCCCGGATTGAAACGGTGAACGACCTGGACAGCGACGTGGTAAATTTCTTCCGGGTAGTCCAGAACCGGGAGCGCAGGGAACAGCTGCAGGAGTGGCTTGCTTATACGCCGTATTCACGGCAGGTTTACGGTGAATCGTTCCGGGAACCGCAAAATGAAATTGAGAAGGCCGGATTCTTTGCAGTCCGTTCCATGCAGGGCCACGGGTTTCGCCTGACCGAGAAGTGCGGCTGGAAGAAGGACGTACACGGTCGGGAGGCAGCTTATGCGGTCCGCTACTGGAATGAGCTGCCCGAAGCTCTGGCGCTTATGGCATGGCGATTGAAGGCGGTACAAATCGAAAACCGACCAGCAATAGAGTTGATACGGGCATTCAACCATAAAAATGTTCTGATGTATCTGGATCCGCCTTATGTGCTGTCGACCCGAAGCCGGAAGCAATACTGGCACGAAATGTCAGATCAGGATCACGAGGAGCTGCTGGCCGAAGTATGTAGCAGCGATGCCATGATCATGCTTTCCGGATACGACTGTGGTCTGTACGAGAGTTATCTGCATGGGTGGAATAAGGTGCAGATTCCGGCCAGGGCGCAGGGTTCCCTGCCGAGAACGGAAACGTTGTGGATGAATTATGATTCGCCGGGAAAGGAGAGGACATGAAAAACACACTAACAGATTTGAACAATTATCTATTTGAGGCCATTGAACGTCTGAATGATGATGGCCTGGATGATGAAGGGCTGGAAAAGGAAATCAAACGCAGCGAAGCTGTCCAGAAAGTCGCTAAGACTATTATTGAAAATGGAGCGCTGGCATTGCAGGCCAAGAAACATCTTGACGAATACGGACAGGGCGCAAATGTTGAATTGCCCATGCTTGGGATAACAGATAAATGACTGTCAGAAGAGAATAAAAGATTAAAGGAAACCGTACACAACTTACAGCAGCGGGTAAAGAAACTGGAGGATTGGCAATGAATAAATGGCCTGATGAGGTAACCAAATTTCTTGTTGCTAATGTGGAAGGAAAGACCACGAAGCAGCTGACAGAATTAATGAACAATCAGGAATTTGATAGAAAGTATGGCATGATTTTTTCTGAATCCCAGATTAAATGCGCCAAGAGTCGTCATGGACTAAAAAGCGGAACTAAAACAGGATTCCCCAAAGGCTACTCCCCCAAGTATCCTCCAGGCATGGAAGAATACATAGCGCAGGTAGCAACCGGAAAAAGCACGACGGAGATAGCTGATCTGGTTTCGGAGCATTTCGGGATTGAATTTTCGGACAGACAGTGCCGGGCATATAAGAAAAACCACAACATTAATTCTGGCCTGACCGGGAGATTTGGAAAAGGTCATGTGCCGGCGAACAGGGGGAAGAAGGGAGTCGCCGCCCCAGGAAGTGAGAAGGGCTGGTTTAAAAAAGGGCATATGCCTGAAAACCACAGACCGGTTGGAAGTGAAAGGATTTCTAAAGACGGCTATGTAGAAATTAAGACCAGAGAGCCTAACAAATGGGAGTTGAAGCACAGAGTTGTGTGGAAAAAACATAAAGGAGAAGTTCCAAAGGGATATATAGTTGTGTTCCGCGATGGGAACAAGATCAATACAGATATTAACAATCTGGCTTTGATCAGCCGAAGCGCTCATGCGGTAATGAACCATACAGACCTGCATGAGTTTACAGGTGAACTAAAGGAGACAGCAATTTATCTGGCCGAACTGAAAGTGAGTCACGGAAGAGCGAAGAAACGGAAGTGCAAGTAAATTAATTTTCAGGAGGAGAAATTAAAAATATGGCATATGGAGACATTAATAAAAGCAAAATGACAGTAACTATGAAGGTTGAAGATTATGAATACTATTCGGATGCTGTACTAGGCAGGGAAGCCCTTATTAGAATCCTTGAAAGAGCAAACAAAGACGGAAAAGCAGTAATGACGGAAGAACTCAAAACAACTATTGAGGAGATTTACTGCTAAATTAGCTTTCAGAGAAAGTGAAGGTGGTCAAAGTGTATGATGCAGAAAAAATATACCAAAAGTTAGTTCGCGGGAAACGCGATAAAGGCATATTTAAAACCACAGTAAAGGAATGCCTTGATTTATTGCAGGAAAAGGAAGAGGTGCAGAAGAAAATTGATGAATTGGACGCAGAAAAGCAGGCGATTCAGAAACGGATTGAAAACACACCTTTATACTTGCTGCATGGCGGAGCCTATTGCCGGTTGCTTGAAATCATTAACGATTATAAGAGTTAACTTAAAGTTCAGGAGGATAAAATATGGGATTAGCAGATGTTTTTGCAAAAGAAGATAGAGTAGATGTTACATATACAGATTTCTACAGAATGATGAAAGAAGCAACATTATCTGAATTGCTTATGAATGCGGTTAACTGTGATGTACCGCATGAATATATTCGGAACATGGCAACGGGTGTAAAACAGGCGCAGGAGGGTGAAAAATACGAATACCCAGAGTGTTATACACCAGAACAGAATAATCCTTATCCCTTGTGTATTGGCAGGGATAAGCCTGAATGTGAGAAGTGTCAACTACGGGCTGATTGGGAGCCAGATGATCCTTATGGGGTAGGAGCGTAAATTAATTTTAACGAGGTGAAGCAATGGAAAATAAAACACCGAATACAGATAGCAGCATACAGAACACAAGAAAGCAATGCGTGGTAAGAACATACCCAATGGGATGGACAAACACGACAGAACACTTAGAGCAGAAGTTGGCAGATGGATATATAGTTGTGATGGCAAATCCTTTTGACACAAAAGGTAAGCAAGGAATGGAATATATCCTTGAAAAGAAAAATTGATTCTATCTGGCAGCAGGAAGAAGAGGTAAAGCAGATTGCACAAAGAAGAGGTTAGGCGTCAAGCTGGATATGCGGACATGCTCAAGGGGGCGCCGGTGAAGACATGGCCGCCGTATTGCTTCACGGAGTTATGTCCGGATCGGCGGTACCGGTTGGGCGGGAAATTGTATGGGAAACTAGTCAGGAGGAGGTGAAACCGGTGGATCAGAGAAGTCCAGCAGAACAGTTGCAGGAATTCCTAAACTTTGTGGATTCATGCAGCCGTGAATATCAGGCGGCCTACGGCGCGGTAAATGAAGAGGACAAGCGTCTCCAGGACCTGATACACGAGATGGAGTTCGCGGAGAACAAGGCCGAGCGAAACAAGGTAGCGACCAGGCTCCAGCACAGCCGGCGGAACCGCAGGAAGAACAAGGACATTGTTATGCGCAACGAATTGGTTGTAAAGTTCTTTGATGAGCAGAATCATAAGAGCACGCTGAACAAGATGCGTCAGCTGCTGGGACGGCAGCGGAAGGAAGAGGAATTCCTGCAGAGCAAACGGACTTATAAGCCGCGGATAAAGGAGGGGTAACCAGTGGACAGGAATATTCCGGGAGACTGCATAGACGCAGGCGCCCTGATTACGGAGACAGATGCGGGGAGGTGACAAAGATGAATCAGGAAGCAGCAACCAAGTTGGCCAGAATGACAGCACTGGAAGCAGTGAAAGAGTTCCAGAAGGCGGAAGTCAAGAAGAAACGAGTCAGAATCTTCCAGAACACCAAAAAGCTGATGGAGAATTACAACCGGATCTGCCAGGCAGTGGAAGAGGGAATTGCGGAGTTGTCGGAGGTGCCGACGGAAGAGGACATTGAAGAGTATAATCCGGATAATATTGTAGTTGACAGTATCTTAAAGAGTAAGCTGCGTAGCATTGTCATGCTGGCCCATATAGACAGGTGCCTGAAGCTGCTGGAGGATGAACAGTACCGGAAGGACACGCATGAGAAATATCTGGCGTTTACATACTTCTATCTGGACGGAATGAGTCACGAGAGTGTGGCGGAGGTTCTGGGGTGCGTCGATCGGACGTCCCGCCGGTGGATTACAGAAATGACAAACATCCTGGGAGTGTATCTGTTTGGAGTAGACGCGCTGATATTGACTTGACAAGAGCGTGTCAAAATGATGTCCTTGCAATGTCCGTTTAAAGGATTTATAATTGTAATATGCCAAACTGGATAAAGCTAGAAAAGCACTCCTCCAACTGTAAATATACGGCTGCCAGGTGTCACAGCCTGGCGGTCGGCTACCCCGGTTTAAACTCTCCCAAGACATTTTCCGGGCATTAATGTCCTTGACATATAGCTGGGGTATTTTTGTCGGAATATATGCTTCGTGCTAATTGTATAAAAAAGTTAAGTATATTTGGAATATTTTCCCACAAAATATATGCTATAATAAAGCAAAATGTCGAAATGAGGGGGTATATATGCCAAGTAATTTTAACTTTGAAACACAAAGGGAACAGTCTGCTGTAAAAACGGAAATCGTAACAAAGTATTTCAATGCATGGGTTAACGTGTTAAAACAGAATAATGAAAGATTAGCTTACATAGATCTTTTTTCTGGTCCAGGTTTATATCAAGATGGGACAAAATCTACTCCTATTATTATTTTAGAGAAAATGGTTTCGGATATATATATGAAAGATCATATAGTAACTCTGTTTAATGAGAAGGATCCAGAATTATATAACAAGTTAGTTAAGAATACTAAAAATGTGGATGGAATAGAGGGTTTAAAGTATAGTCCCAATATTACAAACAATATAATAGATTACAATACACCAGAATGGTTTGCTAAAAGATCATTAATACCAAGTTTTTCTTTTATAGATCCAGCGGGATATGCTGGTCTATCATTAGAATTAATGAAAGCATTAGGAAAAGATCATGGTTCAGATTTAATTTTTTTCTTTAATTTTAATGAAATAAATAGAGGGATAACTAATTATAAAGTGGAAGAACATATGAAACAATTATTTGGGCAAGAAAATTACTTAACACTATTAAAAAAAATAAATAAAAGTCCTTCAGATAGGGAGGCTATAATAATAAATGAAATGGCAATTGCATTACAAAAAGCAGGCTTGAAATATGTATTGCCTTTTAAGTTTAAATTGGAAGGTAAGAATAGAACTAGTCATTATCTCATCTTTGCATCAAAAAAGTTTCTCGGATATAGGATTATGAAAGAAATTATGCATAAAGCAGGTGAAAAAGATTATGAAGGGGTTGGAAAATTTGAATTTATTCCTTCTTGTGACAAAGAAAAAGGTATTCAGTTATCTATAATAGATTTATTTAATAGTTCATTAGAAGATTTAGAAACTCGTTTATTAAAAGAATATAAGGGCAAAGAGGGTACTTTAGAGAAATTATATGAAATTGACGGCATAAATAATAAGTTTTTGATTAAACATTATAGAGATATAATATTGAAATTGGAAGAAGAAGGCAAGATTTGGTGTAATCCGCCAAGTGAAGAGAGAAGAATGTATAAAGGAAGACGTTCATTGAATGAAAAAAAAGTCAAAATAGAATTTCTCTAGTAAAAGCTTTTTTAATGTGTTATCATAGATTGGATTTAGAAGGGAGATATCATGGAAACTATTGTGAGAAAAAGCTTATTGTATAAAACTAAAGTTGAATATGGTGATTATACTGTAAACCATGTTCAAGGGTGTTCCCATGGTTGTAAATATCCTTGCTATGCTATGATGTTGTCAAAACGCTTTGGTAGAAGTAAGACATACGAAGACTGGTGTTCACCTAAACTGGTTTCTAATGCGTTAGAATTACTTGAAGTGGAAATCCCAAGGTACAAAGATAAAATTAAATCGGTTCAGTTGTGCTTTATGACAGATCCGTTTATGTTTGGTTATCCAGAGATATCTGATATGAGTATTATGATAATAAAGAGGTTAAACGAAAGTGCTATTAAATGTACAGCCTTAACGAAAGGGGAATTTCCTTTAGAATTACAGGATACAGATAGGATAAATGAATATGGTATAACATTAATTTCTCTAGATGAAAAATTCAGGGAAAATTATGAGCCCGGTTCTGCACCATATAAAGCAAGAATAGATGGTCTCAAAAGATTGCATGATTCTGGCTTTAAAACTTGGGTCAGTATAGAACCGTATCCTACACCTAATATTGTTGATCAAAGTTTTGACGAAATATTAAATGCTGTTTCATTTACAGATAAAATTATATTTGGAAGACTAAATTATAACAAAGAAGTAACGAAATTTAAAAACTATAAATTGCATTATAATAAGCTTGCTGAACGTGTTATGGATTTTTGTGAAAATAGAAGCATTGCATACCATATTAAAGACGGAACAATAACAGATTAATAAGTTTTATGAGGCGTCGCTGGGCGTCTCTTTACTTTCACAAAAGAGGCGGTCAACCCGTCTCTTTTTCTATACCCAAAACGAAACGAATGAGAGGTGGTGGTATTGAGTGACGCGAGGGCACCGAACTATGAATTAGCCTATGACGACTATCGAAAAGGCATGAAGTATAAGGAGATTGCCGAGAAGTACGGTGTCACGCTCAACACCGTCAAATCATGGAAGACCAGATACAGGTGGTCAAAGGATCCGAAAAAAGGTGTGCACACAAAAGCAGAAAAGGTGTGCACACAAAAAGGCGGCCAGCCCGGCAACCGGAACGCAGCCGGTCATGGCGGTACCGGGCCGCCGAAAAACAAGAACGCCGAGAAGCACGGCTTCTACTCCAGATGGCTGCCGGCAGAAACCCTGGAGATCATGGAGGGCATGCCGACGGATCCGCTTGACATCCTCTGGGATCAGATCCAGATCGCCTACACGGCCATCATCCGTGCGCAGCAGATCATGTACGTCCGGGATCGGGACGATAAGAGCACGACACGGATCCAGCACAAAAAAGGCGAGACGGTGAAAGAGGAACGCTGGGAGATACAGCAGGCCTGGGATAAGCACGCCAGTTTCATGTCTGCCCAGTCCCGGCAGCAGAAGACGCTGGAAAGCCTGGTCAAGCAGTATGACGAGCTGCTGCACAAGAACTGGGAGCTGGCTACCGACGAGCAGAAAGCCCGGATTGACCAGATACGGGCGCAGACGGACAGGATCAAGGCGGACTCGAACAACCAGGAAGAGGATGGGGTGGAGATTATCAATGACGCACCAAAAGAAACAGGTTAAGATATCGGATATTATAGTTCCGAAGTACATGCCACTGTTCAACGATACCCGGCATAAGCATATTATTCTGACTTCCGGCCGGGCCGGTACGAAATCCAGCTATGCGGCGATCAGGGCAACGTATCAGATCGCATCGGATCCGAATGGTTCCGTGGTGGTCCTGCGCAAACGTCACAATAAGCTGCGGAAAACCGTGTACAAGGAGATGATCCGCGGCATTAACCGGCTGGGGATAGCAAAGAGTAAATTCCATATCGGCAAGTCGCCGATGGAGATCCGGTACAAGAAGCATAACACAACCATCTATTTTTCCGGTTCCGATGGCATAGACGATACCAAGGGTATCATTGACGAGGACAAACCGATCAAGCTGGTGGTTCTGGATGAGCTGACCGAATTCTTTGACGATGGCGAGGGCGGGGATGAACTGGCCAACATCGAGGCAACCTTTGTCCGGGGGAATAAGAGCGGCTTCCAGATGATCTATCTGTATAATCCACCAAAGAACCCGAATGCGCCGATTAACCTGTGGTGCAGGAAGATGAAGCAGCGTCCTGACTGCATCCACATTCATACCGATTACCGGGATGTGCCGGTGGACTGGCTGGGGCAGGATCTGATTGAATCAGCCCTGATGATGGAGCAGACGGACCAGAAGCTGTACCGCTGGACGTGGCTGGGTGAGCCGATCGGCGTGGATGAGCTGATCTACTACATGTTTGATCCGGAAAAACACATAGAACAAAAAGAGTTGACGGAAGCCGAGAAACACGGAATGGGTGAGATCGGTATCGGTATTGACTACGGCCAGAAGAATGCAACGGCGTTTGAGGCGTTCGGCATAGATTATGCGTGCCAGGTGGTCAGGGGCCTGGATGAGTATTATCACTGCGGCAAGGAGGAGGGGCAGAAATCCCCCAGCGAATATGCGCAGGACCTTAAGGTGTTCTGCGAGGAGATAGCGAAGGAATATGACCGGGCAATCAGCTGGATCTATATCGATCCTTCCGCTACCGGACTGAAAGAAGAGATCAAACGGATTATGCCGGGAATCATCATCAGGAATGCCGACAACACGGTAAAACTTGGTATCGGACGGGTACAGAAGCTGCTTTCCTTTTCACGTCTGATTCTGAGTTACAGTCAGCTGCATCTCATCAGGGAAATGGGCCTGTATGAGTATGACCCGAAAAGTATAGAGCGGGGCAAAGAGGAACCGCTCCAGGTTAATGACCATTGCCAGGATGCCACAAGATATCTGGTTATGGGAGCCTGGAATAAGATCAAGATCGTTCTGCCTGTGACAGAGCGGAAATAAGGAGGTGATGACATTGATACAGTATGAAAATATCCAGAAAGCCCTGGGAGTAGATATCGCCATATCAAAACGGATGGCCGCGAAGATACTCCTGTGGTCCAGACTATACCTGGATGAGGCACCATGGCTTAAGGACGACATAAAAAGCTTAAGCCTGCCGGCCGCAATCAGCACGGAGATGACAAGGCTTGTAACGATGGAGCTAAAATATAATATGACCGGTGGCTCACTGGCTTCCTTTCTCTCCGGGCAGTTTCAAAAAGTGTATGCGGACCTTCCCAGATATGTTGAGTATGGCTGCAGCACCGGCGGACTGGTGTTTAAGCCGTATCTGGAAGGAGATAAAATCGCCGTGGACTATGTGCAGGCGGGAAACTTCTTTCCAACGGCGTTCAACAGTTCCGGCCAGATAACGGCCTGTGTCTTTCCGGAATTCAAGCAGACGGGCCGAAAACTGTATACCCGGTTAGAATACCACAAGTATCAGGACAACGTGTACTCCATCGTGAACAAGGCCTTTGTCAGTAACTCGGCAGCGATCACGATGGATAATATTTACAGCCTGGGAAGCGAAATTCCGCTAAGCGAGGTGGACGGCTGGGCCGACCTGGAACCCTATGTTGAATTCTATCATGCGACCGGCTCCCTGTTTTCGTACTTCAAGGTGCCGATCGCCAATAACATCGACACGAATTCCCCGCTGGGGGTTTCCTGCTACGCCAGGGCCGTTAACCAGATCCGGGATGCCGACCAGCAGTACGGCGCCACGCTTTGGGAATACCGGTCAAAAGAAACGGCCATTCAGGCAGGAGATGAATTTTTCCAAAAGAACAGAAATGGCGAGATCGTACTGCCAAAGGGGAAAGAGCGTATCTACCACGCACTGGGCGATGTGACGGGGAAGGACGGGGCGCCCTTTTTTAATGCCTATTCGCCGGATATCCGCGACCAGAGCTTTTTCAACGGGTACAACCGGATCATTCAGAAGGTAGAATTTAACTGCGGTCTGGCTTATGGCACCCTGTCCGACCCCCAGACAGTGGATAAAACCGCAGAGGAAATAAAGGCCAGCAAGCAGCGCTCATATGCTACCGTAAAGTCCATTCAGAACAGCCTGGAGACGGCTCTTAAAACACTCCTGGATGCCATGGCGGCCTGGGCAGAAATAGGGGGACTTCCCTGCAAAGGCGGTTATGATGCCGCATTCGACTGGGATGATTCAATTGTTGTTGATAAGGATAAGGAGAGGGAGCAGGACCGGCAAGATGTAAGCATGGGAATCATGAGGCCCGAAGAGTACAGAGCCAAGTATTATGGCGAGACACTGGAACAGGCCGCCAGGAATCTGCCGGAACCGGCCGCAGTGGAAGAGTAGGTGATCTAAATGACACCGGAAGAGATGGAGAAGCTGCCGAAGCCACTGGAACGAATCATGACGGCCCTGGAGCTGTCGGTGATGGCGGAAGTCGTGGAACGGATCAGGAATGCGGCGGAGATTACACCGCTGATCGACTGGAAGCTGTCCCGGCTGGCAAAAATCGGAACCAGCAGGAGCCGGATCCGCAAAATGATAGAAGACGCCTTAAAGGACAGTGAGCTACAGATAGATGATATCTATAAGCGGGCGGTAGAATCGGACTACGCACGGCATAAAGAGCTTTATGATGCCGCAGGCAGGGATTATGTACCTTACGAAGATAATCCCTGGTTAAAGCAGGTTGTAGGCGCTGTGAAGCAGCAGACCAAAGACAGCCTGCGGCCGATGGAGAACATCACCCAGACGACCGGCTTCAATGTCATGCTGGGCAAGAAACGGGTATTTACGCCATTGTCAGAGTATCTGGAGCGCAGCCTTGATAAGTCGATGATGGGAATTGCGTCAGGCACGCATACCTACAGCCAGGCAATCAACGAAGTGATCCAGGAGATGACCAACAGCGGCCTGCGGGTGGTTGATTACGCATCCGGTAAATCTGACCGCATAGAGGTTGCTGCCCGCCGGGCGGTGATGACAGGCGTTGCCCAGATGGTTGACAAGGTCAACGAACACAATGCCGAGCAACTGGGAACGGACCACTGGGAAGTAGGCTGGCACATGGGAGCCAGAAACACCGGCACCGGCTATCGCAACCATCAGAGCTGGCAAGGCAAAGAATATGACGGGAAGGGCATGAAAGAGGTCTGCGGCCTGGGAGAAATGCTGGGCTTTGCAGGAATCAACTGCTACCATATCCGGTTCCCGTTCATTCCCGGAATATCGAAGCGGAAATACACCGACGAATGGCTGGAGGAGCAGAACCGGAAAGAGAATGAGAAAAAGACCTTCCGGGGAAAGAAATATGATACCTACGGTGCGCTGCAATACCAGCGCAAGCTGGAGCGGACCATTCGAAAACAGAAGCAGGATATACTGCTTCTGGAGAAGGCCGGGGCCGATAAGGATGATATCGTAGCTGCCAAAAGCCGCAGGAGGGTGACGGAAAAGACCTACGTGGATTTCTCTAAGGAAATAGGACTAAGGCAGCAGCGGGAGCGGCTGACGATTCCAAAAGAGACGCCGCTGCCAAAACTGGGAGCGGGACAGACAAGCGAAAATGCTCCCGGAGTTCCGGAGAAGATCGGTGAAATTCCTGTTGAGAATACGGATCAGGCGATAGAGTATTATAACGAGCAGATCAGGAATCAGGATGTTGAGCATGCGGTTATTATTGACCGGAATGGAAATGTGTATTATTCTATAGGTAATGAGAATAGTGTGGGTGTAAATGGCATTGATTTGAGCGGTGCAACACTTACACATAACCACCCATCGTCAAATGGTATCGTTTCGTTTGGAGAAAATGACTTTAGTCTCCTTCAGGAAAATCCCGAAATACGGACGATGGTGGCGGTTAATGAGAAATTCACCTACCAGGTAAGCGTTATAAAAGAGCTTGATATAGTGTCATACAATGCAATATATGTGAAGGCAATGCGGGAGGCCGAGTATGATAACCCGGAATTTGATATGCAGCATAAGGTATTTGAGATACTTGATAGAGAGGGGTATGTTAAATATGTCAGAAAGAAGTTTGACTAAAACACAGCAAACAAAGATTGAAGAAATCAAACGGGAATGGATCGCAGAGATTGAAAAGTTGCCGGAACTCCCCAGGGGAAGGGAGGTTCTGGATGGCGGCGGCGGGCGATACAGAGACCTTGAAATTAAGTATCGTAAGAGAATAATGGAAGTTATGGAGGCATCTGAGTGACCAGGTGCTTTTATTATGCCAAAGTTGCGAATCGCAACAGAAAGGAAATTTAAAGATGAGGGAATTATCAACGATCCAGAAGAGAGAGAAGTTAAACAGAGTTTTTGCAGAGGATGAACCAGGCAATGGCGGAGCGTGTCACGAATATGCAATCAACTGGGATGCCGACAATAACGGATATATCAGCAGCCAGGGAATCAAGTTCCAAAACGGGGCCAGAAAAGACAGAAAATCGGCTCATGGCGTTCTGGATACAGACTTGCTTGAAATTGTGAGAGACAGGTTAAAATGCTTCCAAGCTGGCCCATATTCTTCCAGAGAAAATGCTTGTGCACTTACTCACATCGAAGAAGCTCTTATGTGGTTGAACCGTAGAGTTGAGGACAGGATCGAAAGAAATGTTCTTGGTGCTAACGAGAAATAGGGGGTGATCTGAATATCTCCCTTTAAGGCGCAGGGTTTAGCGTCTTATTTTTATGTCCGGAATGACGTTTAAACTACCAAAATACTCTTGCGGACAGAGATATAAACAACCGTATCACAGCGGAGACACCGCATATAAAAACAACGTGATCAGAAAAGGAGAGACTTATGGAATTTTTAAAAGATATTTTAGGAGAAGAACTTTATACCCAGATCGAAGGTAAGATCAATACGCATAATACCGGAATCAAAGATGAAAGCAAACGGGTGAAACTCGCTGACTTAAGCACCGGGAATTATGTCAGCAGGGACAAGTATACCGGTGCCAAAACGGAAAGAGACGGGTATAAGACACAGCTGGAAACAGCAAACACTACGATTGCTTCCTACAAGACTATGGATGTCGAGGGTATCAAGCAGTCTGCGAAAGACTGGGAGACGAAGTATAACGCGGACATCGGAAAACTGAATCAGACATTGCTTGACCAGCAAAAGGAGTTCAGCGCCAAAGAATTCATGGGTAAGCAGGGTTTCAAATCCGAGTTGGCCAGGGAAGCGGCGGTCTCTAAGCTGCTGAGTCAGAATCTTGACTTTAAGGACGGTGCTTTTGCAGGCGCAGAGGACTTCGTAAAGAAACTAAAAGAAGCTGACCCGGAATCATTTGTCACAGAGGAAAGCAGGCAGAAAAACTGGGTCAGAGGAACACAGGGGACCCACAAACCGGCGGTAGTCGGTGATGAACAGGCCTACATGAAGCAGAAGTATGGCGGCAACAAATATTATAAAGGATAAAGGAGATTTTTATGGAATATGGTGGATATTTTGTAGACGAGAAGTACAGCGCACTGGTAGAACCGAATTTGTATTATGATGCGATCTTCCAGCCAGGGCTTACTTACACGGATAAGCATCAGGGAGATGCAAACAGCGGTCTTGTAAAGATTTACAAGCTCAATGGTGACGGAGTACAGGACCCGAAGCTACCGGCTTCCGACCTGGACCACACAGCGGCGGAAAACTCCCTGATTGACCTGCGGCTTAACAACACGCAGAACAAGTCAAAGAAAATTTACCAGGTGCAGGCGAATGCGGTACCTTACAGTATGGCGGAGGAGCACCTGTCCCAGGCCACGATTAACTGCAAGGAAGGCTGGCAGGCCTCCGGGCTGGCGTGCCTGGCAACCGAGGGGACAGAGACGGCTGATACCTCGGCTTTGACTAAGAGCAATATTAAAAAGTTGATTCTCGAAGCGAGGAAAACGGTCAGGAAAGGTAAAGCCGTGGCAAACATTGTCCTTGCGTCCGTAGATGCCTACACAACGATGCTGGAAGCTGCCGGTGACCAGTACACGCCGGTTGTCAATGACGCTATTATGCAGACCGGCCAGATTGGCAGATGGCTGGGAATGCTGTGGGTTGAGTGCAACATGCTTGATCTGCTGAATGCTGCCAAATATTATGATCATGCAGGAGCGTTGAAGACCGTTGATCTTACCGGGATTGACTTCATCATGTATGACTATAACGCTTTTTCCATTGTTGATAACCTGGAGGCGATTCGCCTGAAAGATTCCGAGAACTTTATCGGGTCGCTGGCGCAGGTGGAGATCAACTCCGGATACCGTGTTACTACAAGCGAAAAAGTGGTCGTTAAGAAACACGCTTAATGAGACAGGAGGCATGTACGGATGATTTATGCGGATGAAAACTTTTACAAGGAAACATTCCTGTCTGGCAGGAAGCCGGTCATCCGTACCGGCTTTACCTATTATGCCAGGGAAGCAAGCAAGGTTATAGACCGGTATACCTTTGACCGGCTGGCCAGGGTCACGGAGGTGCCGGAGGATGTAGGGATGTGCTGCTGTGAGCTGGCGGAGCAGTGCTTCCGGACGGAGAAGCAGAAGAAAGAAGCCGGTAAGACATCGGAGAAGGTCGGAACGTACTCCGTGACTTTTGCATCAGAGGCAGACGTTATCAGGAACGATATGAATGAAAAGCGGAACATTGTCATGAAATGGCTGTCCGGCACCGGACTGTGCTACAGGGGGATATGATATGTTTACCAATGCAGATATTACGCTGTATCTGTACAGCAAAGAAGGAAAGACAGAAACCTATACCCGGCTCCCAGTGGAAGATGTGTTCTGGGATGAGGTAGAGGGAGCGACGCTTTTAAAGACCGGCCAGAAGAACACAGCTTCTGTGTTGCTTGTCATACCGCTGGAAAGCCTGGACGAACCAATCGCTTTTACGCCGGGCAGGGATCTGGTGGTATACGGGCTAATTCCGGATGTGATTGACTGTTCCGACCAGAAAACATTGTCGGAATCCCTGGCCGGCTTAAAAGCCAGGCACCAGTACCGGACCATTATGACTGCCGATGCGAAGCTGTACGGCAGTGAATCCATGCAGCATTATGAGCTGGCGTGTAAGTAGGAGGCGATCTATATGTTTGATGTGAAACTGGATATCAGGACCGTGGAGGAGCTTATACGTGTCAGAGGGTTGCAGCCGGGAGGTCCGGTACAGGAAATAGTGGACATTGAGGTTATGCGGTATTTGACTGATTACATGCCGCGTCGGCAGGCAGGGGAGTTGGAACACCTCATGGTAATAGCAACGATCGTCGGCAGCGGAGAGGTTAAGATTGACGGTCCCTTTGCCCATTATCTGCACGAGGGCATTTTGTATGTGGATTCAGTAACCGGGAGTCCGTGGTCCAGAAAGGATGACACTAAGGTACCGACAGACAGGGAATTGACTTATGCCGGTGCGCCTAAGCGTGGCAAGAAGTTCTTTGACCGGATGAAAACGGATCACAAAGAGGATATTTTAAAAGCTGCACAGGCGGCAGCAGATCGAGGAGGCACATAATGACGATTATTGATTACATGCGGCAGAAATTGACCCAATACCCAAGGATCGCGGAGTTTCTGGCCGGTGATGACATCCACATCGACTTCACAGATCCGGAACCGACCAACTACGGACTAAGCAGCACCGGAGACAGCCTGATTAAAGAGGACCTGCTGGGGAACCAGACCAGGCAGCATAACTTTGCCCTGTATGCCGTCGGACAGTCGTTTAACGACTATACCCGATTGGCCAACAGTAATTTTTTGCTGGAATTAGGGTACTGGCTGGAGCAGCTGCCGGAGGAATCCGGGATTGAACCAAGAGGCACATTTAAGAAAGCATGGGCCGCCAATGCCATGGCGATGCAGCCCATGGGGGAAGCAATATCAGACGGCGTACTGTACCAGATACAGATATACGCCCAGTACAAAGTAGAAAGTGAGGGTTTTTAAATGGGAGCATGGACTTATGAAAATGGTGACGCAAAAAGAAAAGACTTTGCAGTATTCTGGGTAAAAGACCAGGATGCGTCCATTATAAAGAGCAACCTGATGATTATCGGAAGAGGTGTGGAGGATATGGCAATTTCGGCCAATCCGGAGACATCGGAAAAAATGGACGTGCTGGGT
>Ga0153999_1000590_pt1 | contig 15601 bp, 15 predicted proteins | sample TSNC083MetaG_FD_104675 | JGI IMG/M metagenome (GOLD analysis project Ga0153999, IMG submission 104675) | Attine ant fungus gardens microbial communities from North Carolina, USA - TSNC083 MetaG | ecosystem: Host-associated > Fungi > Mycelium > Unclassified | place: USA: North Carolina, Lumber... | reverse complement strand
GCCGGTCTTAAGGAGGCATTTGACCAGGATGAGGATTATCGTTATCAGATTGGTGATGTGCGGATCAGCGGATACGTGTTTGACAATGATTACAGTGTCTATATCAGTTGTGAGCCATAAATAAAAAAGTAAAAAGAAGGGTTCCCCATGTTTGCGGCGAACCCTTCGCTTTTCATTTAACCGTATTTCCGGGAGCTGATATAAGCACCGGCCCAGCCGATTAAAGTGGTTCCGGACAGGATCAGCAGCAGCATCCAGGCGATCCGGTAGGAGCCGGAGATGTCATACAGGGAGGCAACCAAAAGCGAACCGGCGGAAAGGCCTGCCTGCATGATGCTGTTAGTGATGCCATAGGCTTCCCCGTATTTTTCGCTGCCATAGACGCTGGAAACGATGAGCGGCGGGGTAACCGTCCCGATGGCATTTCCGAAACCGAAGCAAAGAGCCATGATATAGAGCATAGTTACATTACTGCCGAGCAGCATGAAACAAAAGGAAAGTCCGAATGAGATACATCCCAGAGTGGTGCTGATTACAATTCCAAAACGGTCATTTAACCAGCCGAGCAGCAGCTTTCCAAAGATACCGATCAGGGAATACATCGAGATAATGGCAGCCTGTACCGCCGGTCCCTGCAGCTCTTCCAGCGCCGGCGGGAACTGTCCCAGAGCACCGCTGTTAATGATTCCGTTGGATATCATGCCCAGCAGCAGCAGATAAAAGAATAATTGGCTTCGGGATTCGCCGACCGTCAGACGGATCCCGGAAGCACCCGTATTTTTGCGCGTGGAAGAATCTGGAGTCTCATCAAAACCATATGGCTTAAGTCCCATATCTTCCGGTTTTTTCTTCAGAATAAAGAAAGCAGCCGGGAAGGCCACTACCAGAACAATCTCGGCCATAATCCGGTAGGTATTCCGCCAGCCGAACGCACCTAACAGGTATGTAACAACCGGACTGAATAAAAAGCCGCCCAGTCCGATCCCGGCCATCGCCAGGCTCATGGCAACGCCCCGCTTTTTATTAAACCAGTTGGTAATCATCATACTGACTGGTATTAAGGCTGAATTCAGATAAAAGAAGCCAACCAGCAGTGAAGACAGGTAAAGATGGTATACATTTTGTGCCAGTGAGTAAGATGCATATGCGGCAACAAATCCAAGAATACTGAAGCACTGGATTTTACGCATATTGCCTTTGACAAGGCGTTTTGATACGATCGGAGACAAAAAGATGCCCAGTGCCTGCAGGATCGTATTGGATAGTGTGAAGGAACTGCGGCTGATGCCCATCTCCTGAGTTACCTGGAGCAGAAATTTGCTTGACAGCGACATAATCAGAGGTACCATCGTACAAGTAATCAGTACGCTGCCGCCGACAATATACCAGCCGTAAAATAGTTTTTTCTCTTTCATACCGATATCTCCCATCAAACTTTTGTATGGTCGGCAAGCCAGCGAAAAGCTACGCCTGCAAACAATGCTGCACCGAGGGGCAGGCAGTCTTCATTGAAGATGACATTCGGATTGTGGTTTGGGTAAACCAATAAAGGATCTTCCGGTGCCGCTCCGATGGCCAGAAAAATACTGGGAACCAGTTCGGCGATGCGGGCGTAATCATCCGATGCGGTGACCAGATAATCATAGTCTAAGGTAAAGGCGTCGCTTAACTCGTTCAGATAACCGAGGCACTGTTCCATCATTGCCGGTTCCGCATAGATGGACGGGACATTTGAGAGAACTTCAATTAAAGCCTCAGCCCCAAATGCTTTTGCGGTATAGGTGACGGTCTCCGTGAAGCGCCGGTAAAGCCTGGTTCTTAACTCTTTGTCATAACAGCGCATGGTGCCCTGCATGACGGCTGTTTCGGGAATGATGTTGGCAGTGGTGCCGGCGGTCAGATGTCCAACCGTCAGGACGGCTATTTGGGTGGGCGGAGCTTCCCTTGCGATCAGTTCCTGAAGCGCAATCAATATATGCGCCGCCGTGTTGATCGGATCAATGCCGTTATGCGGTTGGGCACCGTGGCAGCCTTTGCCTTTAACGGTGATTTTAAATCCGTCGCAGGAGGCCGTGACGAAACCAGAGCGGCAGCCGATGGTGTTTACGGGCATCTCTGTCATCACATGCATATCCATGGAAGCATCTACTTTGGGGTTGTCCATCAGTCCGTTTTTCAGCATCGCGGCAGAACCGGTAAAAATCTCCTCGGCCGGCTGAAACATTAATTTGACCTTGCCGCACAAGTCATCCTTTTGTTCAATCAGCATCGCGGCGGCACCAAGGAGCATAGACGTATGCAGGTCATGGCCGCAGGTGTGGGCATATGCTGTCTTGGAGCGGAAAGGAAGCGTATTGATCTCCTGCATGGGCAATGCATCCATATCAGCCCGCAAAAGGATGGTCTTACCGGGTTTCTTCCCTTCGATAACGGCGGTGATACCGGACTTGCAAAGCTCTTTCGGTTCAAGACCCAGCTTGGTTAATTGTTCCATTACAAATTTTGTGGTTACGGGCAGTTCATCGCCCAATTCAGCATTTTCATGAAGATATCGGCGGAAATCAACAAGCTCTTGTCTCAATTCGTTTGCGCGTTTCATAAAATCTTTCATAAGTATCACCTATCACAATTTTGTTTTATAGTCACGAATGAGCAAGCATAAATAAAGATGTTTGTATTCTTATTTTCACATCGTTTGCAAAATATGTCAATTAAAATTTACATAATTGTAAATAAAAACTAAAAATATTTTTTATTTTTAGTGAAAATACCCATTGTATTCAGTGGGTAAAAATTGATATGATAAACAAAATCGATATAAATCGGATGAAGATTTCGGGAGAGATCAATTGTTACCGGCAGCAGGCCGTGGCAAATTGGCGCCGAAGGGGAGCTCGCGTGATAAACTCTCAGGCAAAAGGACCGATATTGGACGACAACTCTGGAAAGCTGTTGATGACACAGGGGTCATCAGGCACCGAAGAAGCAATTTCTTAATATTATTACATCATATTATTGAGAAAGAATCTTTCAGGTTACAGGACGGAGACGCTCTTTGGGGTGTCTCTGTCTTTTTTTATAAAAAACCGGAATCTGTCCAGCAGGCAGCAGATTCCAAAGACGTTTGTAGGTTCTTTCTGCCCGTAACAGCAAAAAGAACAACCTGCCGGAAAACATTGAAGAAGGGAAGTGATATGAAGTGGAGTTGAAAACACCTTTGTACGATTGCCATATCGCATGCGGAGGGAAAATGGTACCGTTTGCCGGTTATCTTCTGCCGGTCCAGTATACCGATGTGATTGCGGAGCACATGGCAGTCCGTAATCAGGCCGGTCTGTTTGACGTATCCCACATGGGTGAGGTGATTATTGCCGGGCCGGATGCACTGGCTTGTATCAATCATTTGTACACCAACGATTTTACCAGCATGCAGGATGGGAGGGTGCGTTACAGCCCGATGTGCAACGAAGAGGGCGGCGTCGTGGATGACCTGATCGTATACCGGATGGCGGCCGACCGGTATCTGGTCGTGGTGAATGCAGCCAACCGTCATAAAGATGTGGAGTGGATGAAAGCGCATCTGACCGGCGACGTAACGTTAGAGGACCGGTCGGATGAGTATGCCCAGCTGGCTCTGCAGGGACCAAAATCCCGGGAAATCCTCGCCCGGATTATGACGGAAGATGAAATACCGGCCAAATACTATACCTTCCGGGATGATGTTACCGCCGCCGGGGCAAAATGCCTGGTTTCCCAGACCGGATATACGGGTGAACATGGCTATGAGATTTACTGCCGTCCGGAAGACGCCCCCGGCATCTGGGATGCGTTACTGGCAGCCGGCCGGGAGGACGGGCTGATCCCGTGTGGCCTGGGAGCCCGGGATACGCTCAGGCTGGAGGCGGCAATGCCGCTTTATGGACATGAAATGAATGATACCATTTCGCCGCTGGAGACCGGACTGGGTTTTAGTGTAAAAATGCAGAAACAAGAGTTTATTGGAAAAGCGGCTATGCTGGCCAAGGGAGAACCAAAGATCAGGCGGATCGGCTTAAAAGTAACTGGCAGAGGTATTATCAGGGAACATTGTAAGATTTTTGCCGGCGGTCATGAAATCGGAGCCACCACGTCGGGAACCCACTGCCCCTATCTGGGCGGAGCTTATGCAATGGCGCTGGTGGATACGGAATATGCCGGAGAAGGCACGCCGGTTGAGGCTGAGGTAAGGGGAAGGAAGGTTGCAGCAGAAATCACAGCACTTCCTTTTTATAAAAAGGCATAACTAGATGGAGGTAAATTATGAATATTCTCAGAAATCTTAGATACACTAAATCACATGAATGGGTGGAAATACTGGAAGATTCAAAAATCCGCACCGGTCTGACCGACTTTGCCCAGCACGCACTGGGAAGTTTGGTCTTTGTTAATCTTCCGGAGGAAGGCGATGAAGTAACAGCCGGCGAAAGCTATGCCGATGTGGAAAGTGTCAAGGCGGTATCGGATGTGAATGCTCCGGCCTCCGGCGTTGTATCGGCAGTAAATGAAGAGCTTTTAGATGCTCCTGAAAAATTAAATGAGGATCCCTATGGTTCATGGATGATCGAGATTTCCGAAGTCAGCGATCTGGAGGAACTGATGGATGCAGACGAATATGAGGCATTCTGCCGGGAGGAGGAATAAGAAATGGGAAATTACCTTTCCTCAACCGCAAAACAGCGGCAGGGAATGCTAAGTGAAATCGGCCTGACTTCAATGGATGAATTATATGCCGGGGCACCGGCTCATCTGCTTATCAAAGACAGCCTTGAGCTTCCTGATGGTAAGCCGGAGATGGCAGTCCGGGAAGAAATGCAGAAGCGGGCGGATATGAATAAGATTTTTCCGGTTATTTTCCGTGGTGCCGGTGCTTACCGCCACTACATCCCGGCGATTGTGGATACGGTTGTGAGTAAGGAAACCTTTTTAACATCTTATACCCCGTATCAGGCAGAGATTGCCCAGGGCATCTTACAGTCGATCTTCGAGTATCAGACCATGATCTGCGAACTGACCGGTATGGATGTGTCCAATGCCTCCGTTTATGACGGTGCCACAGCCGCTGCCGAAGCCGCCGCGATGTGCCGTGACCGGAAACGGGGAAAAACCCTGGTATCTGCCGCTGCTCATCCGGATGTGATTGAAACCATTCGTACTTACTGCTGGGCAATGGACTGTGAAATGGAACTGGTACCGGTAAAAAACGGCAAAACCGACCTGTTTGCATTAAACGAAATGCTTGATGATAAAACAGCCGGCGTATATCTGGCGCAGCCCAATTATTTTGGCCTGATCGAGGATGCGAAAAAGGCGGGCGAGATCATTCATCAAAAAGGCGCAAAGTTTATTATGGGAGTCAATCCCCTGGCAATGGCCGTGCTGAAAACGCCGGGCGAATGCCGGGCCGACATTGCGGTCGGCGAAGGACAGCCGCTGGGTATGCATCTGGGTTTCGGCGGTCCTTATCTGGGCTTTATGGCAACCGTGGGGGACATGACCAGAAAACTGCCTGGCCGGATTGTCGGAGAAACTAAGGATGCCGCAGGTAACCGGGCGTATGTCCTGACCCTGCAGGCCAGAGAACAGCATATCAGGCGGGAGAAGGCATCCTCCAATATCTGCTCCAACCAGGCCTTGTGCGCAATGACGGCTGCGGTATATATGGCAGTGATGGGGCCGGAAGGAATGCAGGAGGCCGCAGGGCAGAGCATGTCCAAGGCTCATTATCTGGCTGCCAGACTGACGGAAATCGGATATACCCGGATTCATGAGGGAGAATTTTTCCATGAGTTTGTTACCAGCAGCCGGGTACCCGCCGGCCGGCTGATGAAGCATCTGGAGATGAACGGGATTCTGGGCGGACTGCCGCTTGAAGACGGGATATTATGGTGTGCGACCGAGATGAACCGGAAAGAGGACATAGACCGTTTGATTGAACTGATCAGGGAGGTGGAAATTTAATGCAGCTGTTATTTGAAAAAAGCGTAAAGGGCAGGAAAAGCAGTATTCTCCCGCCCTGCGATGTAGAACAAGTAACCCTTCCCGGCTCCTGCTTAAGAGAGCAGGAACTGAGGCTTCCGGAGCTCTCGGAAAATGATGTGAGCCGTCATTATTCGGCGCTGGAGAGGCGGACCCACGGTGTCAACAACGGCTTTTATCCGCTGGGTTCCTGTACCATGAAATATAATCCCCGGATCAATGAAGCGGCTGCCTCTATGCCGGGCTATACTGAAATCCATCCGCTGCAGCCGGAGCATACGGTACAGGGGTGCCTGGAGGTTCTATATCTGGCTGAAAAGTATCTTGGTGAGATTACCGGAATGGACGCGATGACCTTCCAGCCGGCCGCCGGGGCACATGGGGAACTGACCTGTATTATGCTGTTTAAACGGTATCACGAGGCCAGAGGCGATCAGAACCGAACCAAAATCATCGTCCCCGATTCGGCGCATGGAACCAATCCGGCAACGGCCGTAATGGCCGGTTTTAAGGTGGTCAACATTACCTCCGGGGCAGATGGCTGTTTGGATCTTGATAAGCTTCGCGCTGCGGTAGGAGAGGATACCGCCGGTCTGATGCTGACCAACCCCAATACGCTGGGGATTTTTGAAAAAGACATCCTCGAAATAACAAAAATTGTCCATGATGCAGGTGGACTCGTATTTTATGACGGCGCGAACTTAAATGCTATTATGGGGGTTATCCGTCCGGGTGATATGGGCTTTGACTGTGTCCATCTGAATTTGCATAAGACCTTTTCGACGCCGCACGGCGGCGGCGGACCGGGATCCGGTGCGGTCGGATGTAAATCATTTCTGGCACCTTACCTGCCGAAGCCGCAGATTGTAAAGACGGCGGAGGGTTATATTGAAAACTATAATTATCCTGAAAGCATCGGCAAAGTAAAAGCCTTTAACGGCAACTTCTTAGTCACCTTAAAGGCTCTCACCTATATTGTGAGTCTTGGCCGAAAAGGCATTCCGGCGAGTGCGGCCAATGCCGTGCTCAATGCCAATTACCTGATGAAACGGCTCAGTTCCTGCTATCAGGTGGTAAATACCGGAATCTGTATGCATGAATTTGTCCTCACCATGGAACAAGAGGCAAAGGAGAAGCATGTGACGGCTAATGATATTGCAAAGGCACTGCTGGATAATAACATTCATCCGCCGACCGTCTATTTTCCGCTGATCGTTCCGGAAGCGTTAATGGTGGAACCGACCGAGACAGAAAGCAAGGAAACGCTTGATGAGGCGGCAGACGTATTTATATCGATTTACAATCAGGCGATGGAGAATCCGGAAGGGATTCACAAAAAGCCTGAGAAAACGGCGGTCGGGCGTCCGGATGAAGTGGCGGCAGCGAGAAACCCGGTTCTCCGTTATCAGATCTAAAGGAAGATAAACTATGAAGGTCAGTATTTTTGAAGTCAGCGGTCCGGTTATGATCGGACCATCCAGCTCGCATACTGCCGGAGCTGCCAGACTTTCCGGGACAGCCCGGCAGATTGTCGGAAAGCCTTTTCACCGGGTCACGTTCGGTCTTTGCGGTTCTTTTGCCAAGACCTATAAAGGCCATGGGACGGACTGTGCCCTGGTCGCCGGTGCACTGGGACTTAAGGCCGATGATGAGCGGTTAAAGGATTCGTTTTTAATTGCCAGGGAACAGGGACTGGATTTTGAATTTTATGAGGCCGAACTGGACGGTGTGCATGAAAATACGGTGGTCATGACCTTCTATACGGATGATGGAAAGCAGCCGGAAATCATTGGTTCTTCCATCGGCGGAGCCAGAATCATAATCAGTAAGATTAACGGTAACACCGTAGATTTCACCGCCCAATCCTGTGCGGCCATTATCCGGCATCAGGATCGAAAGGGAATTGTCAGCAGGGTTTCCGGTATTTTATCTGATTACGATATCAATATCGCAGCGATGAAGCTTAACCGGAGTAACCGCGGCGGGGATGCATTCTGCATTCTTGAAACCGACCAGCCGATCCCGGCGGCGGCGGTCAGGGAAATAGCTGCCGTAGAAGGAGTCCTTCACGCCCAGGCAGTTAATCTGGAGAATCTGGAGGGATAATAAAATGTATCAAACAATTGCCCGGTTATTAGAGCTTGCTGCATTAAAACAGGTACCGCTGTGGGCGGTGATTCTGGAGCAGGAAATGATGCTGTCGGGTCAGCCGGAGGCTGAAATATGGAAACGGCTTAAAAAACGTTATCAGATTATGTGTGATTCAGCTTCTAAGGCACTGACCGGGCCGCTTAAGACGGTCGGCGGCCTTATCTCCGGAGTTGCCGGCCGGCAGTATGCATATGTCGGAGAAGACAGTATTTGCGGCAGCTTTATTAATCTTTTGATGGCCAGAGCCTTATCGGGCAGCGAGGTGAATGCCGCGATGGGGAAAATCTGCGCGGCACCCACGGCGGGTGCATGTGGTATTCTGCCGGCCGTGCTGATTGGTGTTGGTGAGCGTTATCAGGCCACCGAGGATACGGTTATCAAAGGGCTTCTTACGGCCTCCGGAATCGGTGCTGTTATTACCGAAAATGCCACCATTGCCGGTGCCGAAGGCGGCTGCCAGGCGGAATGTGGGGTGGCGGCGGCAATGGCTGCCGCAGCGGCCGTCCAGATCGCGGGCGGCAGCAACGAGGCGGCGGTTCATGCCTGCAGCCTGGCGCTGATTCATTGTATGGGACTGGTCTGTGATCCGGTGGCGGGTCTGGTACAGGTACCATGCGCCCAGCGAAATGCCTCCCAGGCCGTCAATGCGGTGATCAGTGCGGATATGGCGCTGGCAGGAATGGAATGCATGATACCAGCCGACGAGGTTATTGAAGCTATGTATAAGGTCGGGAAAAGTCTGCCGCTGCCGCTTCGCGAAACGGCACTTGGCGGCATTGCGGCAACCCCGACGGGAAAATCTGTCTGTAAGCAGATCTTTGGATAGAACAGGAGCGATTATGAGCAAACAATATGATATCATTGTCATCGGAGCGGGGCCGGGCGGCTATGTGGCGGCAATCCGGGCAGCTCAGTCAGGACTTTATACGGCGCTGGTGGAAAAAGACCGGGTCGGCGGAACCTGTTTAAACCGTGGCTGCATCCCTACGAAGACCCTCATGCATGCGAGCCATTTGTATCATCAGCTCGGAGCATGTGAGGCATTGGGAATATCCGTGGATAACTGCTCCTATGATATTAAAAAAATGTATCAGAGAAAAGATGATGTCACCGCACAGCTTCGGTCCGGGATTGAATTCTTGCTGAAGGCCAATAAAGTTGATCTCTATCAAGGCCGGGCCTTAATTACCGGAAACCATACCGTCGCTGTACTGGCGGAAGAACGAACGGAGCTGACCGGAACCAATATTCTGGTTGCTGCCGGTTCGGTGCCGTCGGTTCCTCCGATTGAGGGAATCACGCTGCCGGGTGTCATCACCAGTAATGAGCTGCTGGATCAGGAAGGCACCGACTATCAGAGTATGGTGATTATCGGCGGCGGTGTTGTCGGGGTGGAATTTGCAACGATCTTTCATTCGCTGGGGTGTCAGGTTACGGTTATTGAAGCAATGGATCGGCTGCTGCCCGGGATGGATAAAGAGATCTCCCAAAATCTGAACATGATTATGAAAAAACGGGGGATCACGGTGTATACCTCCGCTGTGGTGGAACAGCTTACACGTTCAGAAGAAAGGCTTAAATGTTCCTTCAGCCACAAAGGCAAAACGCTAAGCACAATGGCCGAGGCGGTGCTTTTATCGGTGGGAAGACGGGCGGATACGGCAGGATTATTTGCCGATGGACTGGCGGTAACGACGGATCGGGGGATTGTCGTGGATGAACACTTTGAAACCAGTATTCCGGGAATTTATGCCATCGGCGACATCATTAGCGGCGGTATCCAGCTGGCGCATGTGGCTTCGGCGCAGGCGTGCAATGCCGTGGCTCATATCTGCGGGCAAGAGCCGGAAATCGACCTGAATACGGTACCATCCTGCATCTATACCGATCCGGAGATTGCCTCGGTGGGACTGGATGCGGCGGCGGCAAAGGAACAGGGAATCGCCGTGAAGACAGGAAAATTCAGTATGTCCGGCAATGGCAAGTCGATCATCGAAAATCAGGAACGGGGTTTTATTAAAGTAATATTCGAGGCGGAAACAGACGTGGTTTTAGGAGCCCAGTTAATGTGTGCCAGGGCTACCGATCTGGTCAGTGAGCTGGCAGCGGCGATTGTCAATCAATTGACTGTTCATCAGCTGGCTGCTGTAATCCGTCCGCACCCGACCTTTACAGAAGGTATAACGGAGGCCGTTGAGGATGCCCTGGGAAAGGCAGTCCACATCGCCCCGAAACGAAAATAGTCAGGAGGATTAAAACATGGTAAATGAAATTATGAAATACATATCCCAGTATGACCCGGAGGTCGGGCAGGCAGTGGAAGCAGAGTGCAGCCGCCAGCGCCGGAATCTGGAGCTGATCGCCTCGGAGAACATTGTTTCGGAGCCGGTGCTTGTATCTGTGGCAAATGTATTAACCAATAAATATGCCGAAGGTTATCCGTCTAAACGCTATTACGGCGGCTGTGAGTGCGTGGATGTCGTGGAAGAAATAGCAATTGACCGCGCCTGTCAGCTTTTTGGTGCCGCCTATGCCAATGTGCAGCCGCATTCCGGCGCGCAGGCCAATACGGCAGTTTATTTTGCCCTGTTAAATCCCGGTGACACGGTAATGGGAATGAATTTAAATCACGGCGGACATCTGACCCATGGAAGTCCCGTCAATATTTCCGGAAAATACTATAACTTTATCCCGTACAGCGTTGATGATGATACCCAGACCATTAATTATGATAAGCTGCGCGAACTGGCAAGGGAGCATAAGCCGAAGATGATTGTGGCCGGTGCATCAGCCTATTCCAGAGAAATCCGGTTTGATTTGTTCGCCGACATTGCGAAAGAAGCAGGGGCGTATCTGTTTGTGGATATGGCCCATATAGCCGGGCTGGTTGCAGCCGGACTGCATCAGAATCCGGTTCCCTATGCGGATGTAGTGACCACAACCACGCACAAAACCCTGCGCGGGCCGCGGGGCGGAATGATCCTGTGCCGTGATGCAGAGTTTGGCAAGCAGTTTAATAAGGCGATTTTCCCCGGCATCCAGGGCGGTCCGCTGATGCATATTATTACTGCCAAGGCAGTGTGCTTTGGCGAGGCGTTGAAACCGGAATTTAAGGAATACCAGAGCCAGGTGGTAAAAAATGCCGCCTATCTGGCCGAACGTCTGGTAAAGCAGGGCTTTGAGCTGCTGACCGGAGGGACGGACAACCATCTGATGATGGTGGATTTAAGAAACATGGAACTGACCGGCAAGGAAATGCAGCGGCGGCTGGACGAAGTATACATAACCGTCAACAAAAATACTGTTCCGAATGATCCGAAGAGTCCTTTTGTTACCAGTGGCATCCGGATTGGAACACCGGCGGTGACGACGCGGGGGATGAAAGAGCCGGAAATGGAAGAAATAGCTAAGCTGATCAAAATGGCAGCGGCTGAATTTGAAGATAAGCAGGAAGAAATTAAGCGCCGGGTAGGGGAAATTTGTGACCGTTTCCCCCTGTACCAATCGTAAAGACGGGCAGCTTATGACAGAAGAATTTAGGTTACAGAAACAAATAATGCGGGTCAGGATGAAAGAAATAAGAAAACAACTGACGGATACTTATAAAAAAAAAGCAGATCAGAAAATTGCGGAGCAATTAACCGGACTGGCGGAATTTAAACAGGCAGAAACCATTTTCTGTTTTGTCAGCATGAATGCTGAGATCAATACCTATCCTATTTTAACTCAGGTGCTGCAATCCGGAAAACGTCTGGCGGTACCCCGCTGCCAAAATGGCGGCAGGATGGAAGCATATGAGACTGGGTCACTTGAGCAGCTAAAGCCGGGTTTTTATGGCATTCTGGAACCGCCCGGAGACTGCCGGGAAGTAAGCCGGGAGGAAATTGATTTTGCGATCGTACCATGCCTGACCTGCGACCTTAACGGCCGGCGGCTGGGTTATGGCGGCGGATTCTATGACCGCTATATGGCGAAGCGGGATTACCCGGCAGCAGTCATCTGCCGGGAACGGATGCTTTGCGGACAGATACCGGTGGAAGACTTTGACGCCGTTATGGATTTGGTGGTTACAGAAGCAAAGGTCATCCGGACATCCGGGCAGAGTAGAAACGTTACAACAAAGGAGTGAAACCGATGCTGTTTGTCGAGAATAACAACAAAGACCCATATCAGAATCATGCGCTGGAAGAATGGCTGATGGATCACTGCGATCAGGACTGCTTCATGCTGTGGCGAAATGAGAAGGCAATATTGCTTGGTAAAAACCAGAATGCATACAGTGAAATCAATATGCCCTATGCCCGGGAAAAAGGCATTAAGATCGTCCGGCGGATAACCGGCGGCGGAACCGTATTCACCGATGAAGGAAATGTGATGTTTACGTTTATCAGCGTAAGCGGTCAGAAGGATTTTTCTAATTTCCGCCGCTTTACCGGGCCGATTCTGCGGGCACTTCGGCGGATGGGCGTTCCGGCGGAGTTTACCGGCCGGAATGATCTGACTATTGAAGGGAAAAAGTTTTCGGGAAATGCCCAGTGCCGCTATCGGGGGAAATTACTGCATCATGGTACGTTGATGTATACGGCTAATACGGAAGAACTGGCAAAGGCTCTGAATGTCAGGGAGATAAAATTAAAAAGCAAGGGAGTCACATCGGTGAAAAGCCGGGTAACGAATATCAGCAATTATCTGGAGACTGTACCGGATATTGAGACCTTCCGGCAGACAGTATTTAAAATGGTTAGGGAAGAGACTTCGGACGCCCGGTTGTTTCGTCTGACGCCTGAACAGTGGCAGGAGGTAAAGGAACGATCCTTAACCGGCCATGCAGACAAGGAATGGATTTACGGCAGTTGCCCTGCATTTGATATCAGGAAAGAGACAAAGCTAAGCGGCGGTATTGTTGAGGTGCATTTGAATGTCGGGAAAGGGCGGATCACGGCGGTTAAGATTTACGGCGATTTTTTCGGAACGGGTGATCTGGCTGATGTTGAAAAGGGACTGGCCGGGGTACTGTATGAGCAGGAAGCGGTGCGGGATGCCCTGCTAAAGTTTCCGCCGGGAACTTACTTTGGCAATATGGATCACGAAGAACTGGTGGCAGCATTTATATAAGGAGGGGCAGATATGGAACATCTCAGAAAACCGGAATGGCTGAAGGTGGAAAAGGGCAGAGGCCAGTGCGGCAGGGTAAGCAGAATTCTTCAGGACAATCATTTAAACAGCGTCTGTTCGGAAGCCGGATGTCCAAACCAGGGGGAATGCTTTCGCAGCGGTACGGCGACCTTTATGCTGCTGGGAAAATATTGCACGAGAAGCTGTACGTTCTGTCAGGTAACCAAAGCCTGTCCGGAACCGGTTGACAAAAATGAGCCGGAGCACGTGGCGGCGGCAGTGAAGCAGCTGGGATTGGAGCATGTGGTCGTCACCTCGGTAAACCGGGATGATCTGCCGGACGGCGGTGCCGGTCATTTTGCTGCTACGATCCGGGCCGTTAGGGAAAAAACCCCTCATGTCACGGTGGAAGTGCTGATTCCTGATTTTGAGGGTGATGAAAAAGCCCTGCAGACCGTTATGGAGGCACAGCCGGACATTTTAAACCACAACGTGGAAACCATCCCGGAGCTATACTCACGGATTCGTCCTCAGGCCGTATTTGCGCGTTCGGTTGAGCTGCTGGCTCGGGCGAAACAGATGGACAGCAGGATTTTCACCAAGTCGGGGTTTATGGCCGGACTGGGAGAAACCAGGGAACAGGTTTTTATGCTTCTCAAAACCCTGTCCCGGGCCGGCTGTGACATGGTGACGATCGGGCAGTATCTGCAGCCGTCGCTTAAGCATTATCCGGTCAGGGAATATGTTCATCCTGAAGTCTTCCGCCAATATCAGGAGGAAGCATACCGGGTCGGTATTTCCTGTGTGGCAAGCGGCCCGCTGGTCCGCAGTTCCTATCATGCCCGGGAAGACTATCTGAAGCTTAAAAATTTAAAGATAAAGGCGGTATAATGAGGCATTCTGCATACGGAAATATATTGGAAGTATCATCCTTTGCGGGTAAGATCCTGCTGGAAAACGGAGCCGAGATCTTTCGGGTGGAACAGACCGCCCGGCACATCTGCCGGATTTACGACCTGGAGCATTGTGAGTGCTTTGCAACACCGACGGCAATCATGATTTCAATTATCGGCAAAAACGGTGAAGTGCATTCGGTAGTAAGACGGATCACCAAAAGAGGTGTAAATCTAAGAAAAGTGGCATTGGTCAATGAATTTTCCAGGGAGCTCTCAGACGGCAGTTCATCGTTTGAACAGATTAAAGCAGATTTAAAGCGGATTGATGAACTTCCGGGTTATCCGCTGTGGTTTATGCTTTTGACAGCAGCGGTCGGAACGGCGGCCTTTACGCTGGTTTTCAGCGGCGGACGGTTGGATTTTTGGTGGGGTTTTCTTACCGGCGGAATGGTTCATCTGCTGGTAACTGCCATGGCATCCAGAAGTTCCGGACCCTTTTTAACGAATTTAGCCGGCGGCGGCAGCTGTGCCCTGTTTGCCCGGGTACTGGCGCACCTTGGCGGAGGTGACTGGTGGATTATAACGATTTCGGCGTTGATGCTGTTGGTACCGGGAATGCTGATGACCAATGCATTCCGTGATCTGGCGGCCGGGGATGTTCTTTCGGGTCTGAGCCGGGCGGCAGAAGCACTTTGTATTGCGGTTTCACTGGCCGGTGGCGCTGCCTTTGTAATCTATTTACTGCATTGGGGGGGATTGTGATGCTGATCAGAGTAGTATCGGCCGGTGTGGTGTCTGCCGCCTTTTGTTTTTTATTTCAGGTTCAGGGCTTAAACATTGCGGCCGCAGGACTCAACGGAGCACTGGGCTATCTGATCTATCTGTCCTTTCCTGATGACCGGATATTAACTGGGCTTTTGCTCGCCAGTGCCTTTATGGCTGCTTATGCGGAGGCAGCGGCACGAATCAGAAAAGCGCCGTCAATCATGTTTTTATCGGCCGCGCTGATACCGGTTGTACCGGGGGGAGGCCTGTTTGAATGTGCGCTGAAGCTGTTAAACGGGCAGAAATATGAAGCCATGAATCAATTCGGTGAGGTGATGCTGGAGGCTGGTGCAATTGCCGTCGGAATCATTCTGGTATCTTCGGTGATGCAGATCGTAACCGGGAAGAATGCGCTGAAAAGAAGCCATTAATTTATAACGGCTTCTTTTTTTCGTGGTAAAATTTTTATTCTTATGTTACAATTATGCGTAAAAACAAAGTTATGAGGAGAACGGCAGAATGAAGATACGAGATATCCTGAATCAGGACAAACCCACATTATCATTTGAAGTATTCCCGCCAAAGACGGAAGATAAATATGAGTCGGTAGAACGAGCCGCTCTTGAGATAGCAAAACTGCATCCGGCGTTTATGAGTGT
>Ga0153999_1000589_pt1 | contig 15630 bp, 12 predicted proteins | sample TSNC083MetaG_FD_104675 | JGI IMG/M metagenome (GOLD analysis project Ga0153999, IMG submission 104675) | Attine ant fungus gardens microbial communities from North Carolina, USA - TSNC083 MetaG | ecosystem: Host-associated > Fungi > Mycelium > Unclassified | place: USA: North Carolina, Lumber... | reverse complement strand
TCCGGTTTGCTGAATACATTCTTTGAATAAAAGACTTGGCGTTATGTTATAATGTATGGGAATTGAATATCTCGAAATAAAAAACCCGGTCCGACGGGTTTTTTAATATGCTTTTTTAATTTAGAAGAGCTTTTCATCTAATAAAAGAAGGCAAATAAACGGCATGGCGGGGGATTTCCACGCGCCATACTTTAGACATTAGTCAAAGGGAGGGAAGGACAAGCAATTTGTCCTGCTTGCATGGAGAAGAATTGGTATGTCATTCATACGTACTCAGGGTATGAGAATAAGGTTCGCACCAATCTGGAGCGGCGTGTAGAATCCATGGGTATGCAAGACAAAATCTTCCGAGTTATGGTACCGGAAAATGAAGAAACAGAGATTAAAGACGGCAAGACGAAAGTAACGAATAAGAAATTGTTCCCTGGTTATGTACTCGCTGAAATGATTATGACAGATGATTCATGGTATGTTGTCCGGAATACACCGGGCGTAACTGGTTTCATCGGTTCTAGTGGTCAAGGCGCAAAGCCTACACCGATGTTGCCAGGTGAAGCTGAGGCTATATTGAAGCTCATGGGTGTTAAAGACAATCCGATTCAGTCTGGTTATGATTTGAATGAAACGGTTCGTGTTACAGATGGTCCATTTGCTAACTTCGAAGGAACAATTGAACATATTGATATTGATAAGCAGAAGCTTAAAGTACATGTGAACATGTTCGGCAGAGAAACTCCGGTTGAACTTGATTTTACACAAGTAGAAAAAATGTAATCTTTTTGCAGAGCTTGTTGCAATACTTGTTTTTGTATGCTAGAATTTCTATGTTATTCATGTCCTATTGTTTTGAGACCAGGACAACGATGAGTGGGAGGGGCTAGCCCCAATTACCACATCACGGACTTTAAGGAGGTGTGTCTCGTGGCTAAAAAAGTAATCAAGATTGTTAAGCTACAAATCCCTGCTGGTAAAGCAAATCCGGCACCGCCAGTTGGACCGGCACTAGGTCAGGCAGGCGTTAATATCATGGGATTCTGTAAGGAATTCAATGCACGCACACAGGAACAAGTGGGCTTGATCATTCCGGTTGAAATTTCTGTATTTGAAGACAGATCTTTCACTTTCATCACTAAGACTCCACCAGCTGCAATTCTTCTTAAGAAGGCAGCAGGAATCGAATCAGGATCAGGCGAACCAAACAGCAAGAAAGTTGCCACTGTCAAACGCGACAAGGTAAAAGAAATTGCTGAAACAAAAATGCCTGACTTGAATGCTGCAAGTGTTGAAGCAGCAATGCGCATGGTTGAAGGTACTGCACGTAGCATGGGTATTGAGATCGAAGACTAATACTCGGTGTTTTCATATCAGGTTGCGATTTTGGTTTCCATTCTCGCAACCTTTTTTATGGACATTGTTTTGTAGTTTAGACAGCAATTTGAAATTACAATAAATCTGGCATTGGAATATCCAATTCCTTGCCGGTTGATAGCCTCAGGCATCTGATGACCGCATCATGCATGCGTTTATTCAAGTGGGAGGTATAACCGTTACGACCACATTCGAGGAGGAAATATAATGGCTAAAAGAGGTAAGAAGTATCAAGAAGCTGCGAAGCTTATTGATCGTACGAAATCATACGATGTTAATAAAGCAGTTGCTTTGGTAAAAGAAGCTGCAAAAGCTAATTTCGATGAAACTGTAGAAGTTGCTTTCCGTTTGGGCGTTGACCCTAAGAAAGCTGACCAGCAAATCCGCGGTGCAATGGTATTGCCACACGGAACTGGTAAGACACAGAGCGTTCTTGTTTTCGCTAAAGGCGAAAAGGCGAAGGAAGCTGAAGCTGCAGGAGCTGATTATGTAGGCGATGCTGACATGATCAACAAAATCAACCAAGGCTGGTTCGATTTTGATGTAATCGTTGCAACTCCAGACATGATGGCTGAAGTTGGTAAACTTGGTCGCGTTCTTGGACCAAAAGGCTTGATGCCAAATCCTAAGACTGGAACAGTTACGTTTGACGTAACTAAAGCTGTTAAAGAAATCAAAGCTGGTAAAGTAGAATACCGCGTTGATAAATCTTCTAACATTCATGTTCCGATCGGCAAGATCTCTTTCGACAACGAAAAGCTTGCAGAAAACTTCCTTGCAATTACTGATACAGTAATCAAAGCGAAACCACAGTCTGCAAAAGGAACTTACATCAAAAACGTTGCAGTTGCTTCTACAATGGGCCCTGGCGTTAAAGTTGACGTTTCTGGTCGCTAATTATTGTTGACAGTAGCAAGCGTATGGGCTATACTCATATGCGTTGCATAAATTAAATACGTTGTACCGTAGACAGCAGGTGCTTTTATTCAAGAGCTTAATTTCCTGCCGAGGTGTTGAAACCATATATCGCCGGCCCGTCTGGCTGGTATTTGTGATGAAGCCTCCCATGTCTATGTGGAGGCTTCTTTTCTTGAGATCCCGAACGGTATGATGATTCTAACAGGAGGTGCAGGAATGTCCAGTGTACTCGAATCAAAAAAAGCACTAGTAGAAGAAATTGCTGACAAGTTCCGTGCGAGCCAGTCTACAGTTGTTGTAGATTATCGCGGACTTGATGTTTCTAAAGTTACAGAGTTGCGTAAGAATCTTCGTGAAGCCGGCGTTGAGTTCCATGTTTACAAAAACACTATGACTCGTCGCGCTGCTGAAGCTGCGGAGCTTGGCGAACTATCAGAACATCTTACAGGACCAACAGCAATTGCTTTCAGCAATGACGATGTCATCGCTCCAGCAAAAGTTTTGAACGATTTTGCTAAAGCAAACGAAGCTTTGGAAATCAAAGGCGGCGTAATCGAAGGCAAAATTGCTTCAATTGAACAAATTACAGAACTTGCAAGCCTTCCAAACTACGAAGGCATGGTTTCTATGTTGCTTAGCGTATTGCAAGCACCAGTACGAAACTTTGCTTATGCTGTTAAAGCTATCGGCGAACAGAAGGAAGAGCAAGGCGCATAATTTCTGCATATTGTTGCAGGAAGCCTAACAGGGAATATCCCAAACTTAAAAAACAGGAGGATACAAATCATGACGAAAGAACAAATCATCGACGCGATTAAAGAAATGTCCGTATTGGACTTGAACGACCTAGTTAAAGCTATCGAGGAAGAATTTGGCGTAACTGCTGCTGCTCCAGTAGCTGCTGCAGGCGCTGCAGGCGGAGACGCTGCTGCTGAACAAACTGAATTTGAAGTTGTTTTGACAAGCGCTGGCGCTTCTAAAATCAAAGTTGTTAAAGCTGTTCGCGAAATCACTGGTCTTGGTCTTAAAGATGCAAAAGACATGGTAGATAACGCTCCTAAAGCAATCAAAGAAGGCGTTTCTAAAGATGAAGCTGAAGAAGTTAAAGCTAAACTTGAAGAAGCAGGCGCTTCTGTAGAAGTTAAGTAATTTTATATCATACATGAGAAGCTCGTCGTTTTATTGCGGCGGGCTTTCATTATCTTTTGCAGGTTCTTCGTTGTTTACATTAATAATCAGAAAAGCAGGTGCAGAATGCCCGAGCATTACTTTTCAGAAAATCCCCATTCCAAAAGTTCACCAAAAAAATGGAAATTTAACCTTAAAGGTAAAGAATATAGCTTCGATAGTGATGCAGGTGTGTTCTCAAAGAATACAGTTGATTTCGGTTCGCAACTTCTAATTGAAACATTCACTCTTCCAAAGGCAGAAGGTGATCTGCTTGATCTTGGTTGTGGCTATGGTCCTGTGGGAATCTCATTAGCCAAAGAAAATACAGATTGGCATATCGTTATGTCCGATGTGAATGCGCGTGCTGTTGACTTAGCTGCAAAAAATTCAGTGAACAATGCTGTTGCTAATGTGGATATCATTCAAAGTGATAGCTTTGAGAATCTTGCAGATAGGGAATTTGCTGCAATTCTGCTTAATCCGCCGATTAGGGCGGGGAAGAAGCTAATCTATGAAATGTTCGAGAATGCCGCAGATTCTTTGATTGCAGGTGGCGATTTTTGGATTGTTATACAAAAGAAGCAAGGTGCACCTTCTGCGAAAGAGAAGATGGAACAGCTTTTTGGAAATGCTGAATTAATGGCAAAAGACAAGGGTTACCAGATCCTAAGGTCAACAAAAGTTTGACTCTATAACTTCGCTATGTTATTATATTAAAATGCTAATATAGACTTTTTATGTCAATAGAAATATTGCTTGATTCAATGTATATTTTCTCCTAATTTAGGAGAAGCTGAAACAATATCGGTAGGATTATACCGGATTCGTTTTGGATGTTTATGAATATTAAATAACTGAACCCGGAGGCACTGGAAGATTTCTTGGTCGAAAATGAGATAAGGTTTTCATTGGAAGCCTTTTTTTAATTTATTTCAAGTCATCAGCAAGGTGTATTGTTTGCGAACGAGCTACGGGAAGTGCAGGATAGACGCAAGATGAAGCCGTTTATCCCATTTTGCTATGAGCCGGAGTATGCTGGCTAGTGGTACATTGATTCGGATTTCCGAAAAATACAGGGGAATTTATATTTCAATGTGTTTTTCTATTATAATTTAAACATTTTTCACTTTATAATACGTGGAAAAATGCATGATTTGAGGGGTGAAGCAGTTGACAGGTCATCTAGTGCAATATGGTCGGCACCGCCAGCGCAGGAGCTATGCGCGCATCAGCGAAGTATTGGAATTGCCTAATCTTATTGAGATTCAGACAGCTTCCTATGAATGGTTCCTGGAAGAAGGACTGCGTGAAATGTTCCAGGATATTTCACCGATTGAGGACTTTGCAGGTAATTTGTCTTTGGAGTTTGTAGACTATAGTCTTGGAGAACCTAAGTATCCAGTAGATGAGTCTAAGTCAAGAGACGTGACGTATAATGCGCCACTGCGCGTTAAAGTCCGCCTGATCAATAATGAAACAGGCGAAGTGAAAGAACAGGAAGTATTCATGGGTGATTTCCCGCTCATGACAGATACCGGTACATTTGTGATCAATGGCGCAGAGCGCGTTATTGTTTCTCAGCTCGTGCGTTCACCCAGCGTATATTATAATGAGAAAATTGACAAGAACGGAAAGCGTGTTGTTTCTGCTACAGTTATTCCGAACCGTGGAGCATGGCTTGAGTTTGAAACAGATGCAAAAGACGTTGTTCATGTCAGAATTGACCGTACGCGTAAGTTGCCGATTACAGTCTTGCTTCGTGCAATAGGCTTTGGTACAGATCAGGAGATCATTGACCTGATCGGCGATAATGATTACTTAAAGAACACTTTGGAAAAAGACAGCACAGAGAATAGTGAAAAAGCCTTGCTTGAAATCTACGAGCGTCTTCGCCCAGGCGAGCCGCCAACTGTAGAAAACGCTAAGAGTCTTTTGGTCTCTCGTTTCTTCGATCCAAAGCGTTATGATCTCGCGCATGTAGGCCGTTATAAGATGAACAAGAAGCTTCATATCAAGAATCGCCTCTTCAATCAGGTGCTTGCTGAAACTATTGTTGATCCAGAAACGGGTGAAGTGCTGGCCGAAAGAGGAGAACGTCTTGAACGCAAATTGCTAAACAAGATTATTCCTTACTTGGAGAGAGAAGAAGATATGCTTGGAGAGGTTATTGCTGAGCCGCATGAAGGCATTGAAGATTCTCAAGTGCGTTTGCAGTCTGTCAAGATTATGGACCCGACAGACCCGAATGGTGAAAGAGAATTGAGTGTTATTGGCAATGCGAATGTCGATACAAGCATCAAACATATTACGGCTGCAGACATTCTTTCTGCAATCAGCTACTTCTTTAACTTGCTGCATAAAGTCGGTGATACAGATGATATCGATCACCTTGGAAACCGTCGTCTGCGTTCAGTTGGTGAATTGTTACAAAATCAATTCCGCATTGGTCTTTCTCGTATGGAGCGTGTTGTGCGTGAAAGAATGTCCATTCAGGATACTTCCAGCATTACACCGCAGCAATTGATTAATATTCGTCCGGTTATTGCGTCAATTAAAGAGTTCTTCGGAAGCTCACAGCTTTCGCAGTTCATGGATCAGACGAATCCACTTGCGGAATTAACGCATAAGCGTCGTCTGTCTGCACTCGGCCCTGGTGGTTTGACACGTGAACGTGCTGGCATGGAAGTACGTGACGTTCATTACTCTCACTATGGTCGTATGTGTCCGATTGAAACACCAGAGGGCCCGAACATTGGATTGATCAACTCACTTTCTGCATACGCGAAGGTGAACAAGTTCGGCTTTATCGAAACGCCTTACCGAAGAGTTGATCCGGAATCAGGAAGAGTTACGGCTACAATTGACTATTTGACTGCTGATGAAGAAGACAATTATGTCGTAGCCCAGGCAAACGCGCCGCTTACTGAGGATGGGAGCTTCCAAAACAATGAAGTTATTGCCCGTTTCCGCGGTGAGAACACAATTGTACCGCGAGAACAGATTGACTACATGGACGTTTCGCCTAAGCAGGTTGTTTCTGCGGCGACAGCATGTATTCCATTCCTTGAAAACGATGACTCCAACCGTGCACTGATGGGTGCGAACATGCAACGACAGGCAGTTCCGTTATTGAAGCCGGAAGCGCCGATTGTTGGCACTGGTATGGAGTACGTAGACGGAAAGGATTCCGGAGCTGCAATCATTTGCCGTCACGATGGTATTGTTGAACGCGTAGAAGCGAAGGAAGTTCATGTTCGACGTGTTTCTGAAGTAGATGGTAAAGAAATAGAAGGCGACCTTGATCGCTATCAGCTGTCTAAATATATTCGTTCCAATCAGGGAACGTGTTACAACCAGCGTCCTATCATTTCTGAAGGCGACCGTGTTACAAAAGGCGAGGTTCTTGCTGATGGTCCGTCAATGGAAAATGGCGAACTTGCTCTTGGCCGCAACGTACTTGTTGCCTTCATGACTTGGGAAGGTTACAACTATGAAGATGCGATCATCATGAGCGAGCGACTTGTAAAAGATGACGTCTACACTTCCATTCATATTGAAGAATATGAGTCAGAGTCTCGTGATACGAAGCTAGGGCCGGAAGAGATTACAAGAGATATCCCGAACGTCGGTGAAGATGCGCTCAAGAACTTGAATGAGCAAGGTATCATCCGTGTCGGTGCAGAAGTAAAGGATGGCGACATTCTTGTTGGTAAAGTTACGCCTAAAGGGGTGACAGAGCTCTCTGCAGAAGAAAGATTACTTCATGCAATCTTTGGTGAGAAGGCACGTGAAGTGCGCGACACATCATTGCGTGTACCACATGGAGCAGGCGGTATTGTTCTTGATGTCAAGATCTTCAACCGTGAAGATGGCGACGAACTTCCACCGGGTGTAAACCAGCTTGTACGTGCATATATCGTACAGAAACGTAAAATTCACGAAGGCGATAAAATGGCCGGTCGTCATGGTAACAAAGGTGTTATCTCTAAGATTCTTCCAGAAGAAGATATGCCTTTCATGCCAGATGGCACACCAGTTGATATCATGCTTAACCCACTTGGCGTACCATCCCGTATGAATATCGGACAGGTGTTCGAGCTTCATCTGGGAATGGCTGCGCGACAGCTAGGCATTCATGTTGCTTCACCTGTATTTGATGGTGCAACTGAAGAAGATGTTTGGGATACGCTTGAAGAAGCAGGTATGCCAAGAGATGCCAAAACGGTTCTTTACGATGGACGTACAGGAGAAGCATTTGATAACCGTGTATCAGTGGGAGTATCCTACATGATTAAGCTTTCTCACATGGTTGATGATAAACTCCACGCGCGTTCAACTGGACCGTACTCACTCGTTACACAGCAGCCACTTGGCGGTAAAGCCCAGTTTGGTGGACAGCGTTTCGGTGAGATGGAAGTTTGGGCACTTGAGGCTTATGGTGCAGCTTATACATTGCAAGAGATTCTTACCGTCAAGTCCGATGATATTGTTGGGCGCGTGAAGACTTACGAAGCTATTGTAAAAGGTGAGAATGTACCAGAACCAGGAGTACCTGAATCATTTAAAGTATTAATTAAAGAGCTTCAGAGCCTTGGCATGGACGTCAAGATGCTTGCAGCTGATGAATCGGAAATAGACTTGCGCGAACTCGAGGACGAGGACGATGCAGAGTCTGCAAATAAGCTTAACCTTGATCTATAAGGCTAATGGACAGTCGCTGATTTGAAAGAGAGATTGATGGGATTCGCCGGCATTGATACTTTAAAAGTTCCATGCTGGCTTTCCCGATTATTGAGACATTAGGGACATTATAAGGGAGGTAGGCTCCTTGCTGGATGTAAACAACTTTGAGTATATGAAAATTGGTTTGGCTTCACCCGATAAAATCCGTTCTTGGTCTTACGGCGAGGTCAAAAAACCAGAAACGATTAACTACCGTACTTTAAAGCCGGAAAAAGACGGCTTGTTCTGCGAACGTATTTTCGGTCCTACGAAGGACTGGGAATGTCATTGTGGGAAGTATAAGCGTGTCAGATATAAAGGCGTTGTTTGTGACCGCTGTGGTGTTGAAGTAACAAAATCAAAAGTACGTCGTGAGCGCATGGGGCATATCGAATTAGCTGCTCCAGTAACACATATTTGGTATTTCAAAGGGATCCCAAGCAGAATGGGTCTTGTTTTGGATATGTCGCCAAGAGCATTAGAAGAGATTATCTATTTCGCTGCTTATGTCGTTACAGATCCTGGAAACACGCCACTTGAGAAGAAACAATTGCTTTCAGAGAAAGAGTATCGTGCGTATTATGACAAGTTTGGTAATACGTTCAAAGCCCAAATGGGTGCTGAGGCAATTCGTAAACTTCTTCAAGACATTGACCTCGATAAAGAGGCTGAACAATTGAAGGAAGAGCTGAAGACTGTAGCTGGTCAGCGCCGCACACGTGCGATCCGCCGTCTAGAAGTTGTTGAAGCATTCCGTGGTTCAGGCAACGATCCTTCATGGATGGTACTTGATGTACTGCCAGTTATTCCACCGGAGATTCGTCCGATGGTTCAGCTGGATGGCGGTCGTTTTGCAACCTCCGATTTGAACGATTTGTATCGTCGTGTAATTAACAGGAATAACCGTTTGAAACGTTTACTCGATCTTGGTGCGCCAAGCATTATTGTCCAGAATGAGAAACGTATGCTTCAAGAAGCGGTAGATGCATTGATTGATAATGGACGTCGCGGACGCCCTGTAACTGGTCCTGGTAATCGTCCATTGAAATCTCTTTCACATATGTTGAAAGGTAAACAAGGTCGTTTCCGTCAGAACTTACTCGGTAAACGTGTTGACTATTCAGGCCGTTCTGTAATCGTTGTTGGCCCACACCTTAAGATGTACCAGTGTGGTCTTCCAAAAGAAATGGCACTTGAACTATTTAAACCGTTCGTAATGAAAGAGCTTGTTGAGAAGAACATTGCTCACAACATAAAATCTGCTAAACGCAAAATTGAAAGAATGCATCCTGATATTTGGGATGTACTCGAAGATGTAATCAAGGAGCATCCGGTGCTGCTAAACCGTGCACCAACATTACACCGACTTGGTATCCAGGCATTCGAGCCGACACTAGTTGAAGGCCGTGCGATTCGTTTACATCCACTTGTTTGTACAGCTTATAACGCTGACTTCGATGGTGACCAGATGGCTGTTCACGTTCCGCTTTCAGCTGAAGCGCAGGCAGAGGCGCGCTTATTGATGCTTGCTGCTCAAAACATCTTGAACCCTAAGGACGGTAAGCCTGTTGTTACACCTTCACAGGATATGGTATTGGGAAACTACTACCTGACACTGGAACGTGAAGGCGCTGTTGGTGAAGGTTCAGTATTTAAAGATGTAGATGAGGCATTGATTGCGTATCAGAATGGTTATGCTCACTTGCATACACGTGTTGCTGTTCATGCATCATCATTGAACAACAAGACATTCACGGAGGAACAGAACAATCAACTACTGTTGACAACTGTTGGGAAACTCGTTTTCAATGAAATTCTTCCTGAATCATTCCCGTATATCAATGAGCCGACAAAGAGCAACCTCGAGGTCGAGACACCTGCGAAGTACTTTGTTGAAAAAGGTACTAACATTAAAGAAGTCATCAAAAACCAAGAGGCAGTAGAGCCTTTCAAAAAAGGTATTCTGGGAGATATCATTGCAGAAGTGTTCAAACGCTTCAAAATCAGTGAAACTTCCAAAATGCTTGACCGTATGAAAGAGCTTGGCTTCAAGTACTCTACGAAGGCTGGTATTACAGTAGGTATTGCAGACATCGTTGTACTTAAAGAAAAAGCTGTCATTCTTGATGAAGCCCAAGATAAAGTAGACAAAGTCATGAAGCAGTTCCGTCGCGGTCTCATCACCGAAGAAGAACGCTATGACCGTGTCATCGCAATCTGGTCTGCTGCTAAGGATACAATTCAAGAGAAATTGATGAAATCACTCGATAATCGTAACCCGATCTTCATGATGAGTGACTCTGGAGCGCGTGGTAACGCGTCCAACTTTACGCAGCTTGCGGGTATGCGTGGTTTGATGGCCAACCCATCTGGGCGTATTATCGAATTGCCGATTAAATCAAGTTTCCGAGAAGGACTTACAGTACTCGAGTACTTTATTTCTACTCACGGTGCGCGTAAAGGTCTTGCCGATACAGCACTTAAGACTGCCGATTCAGGCTATCTTACAAGACGTCTTGTTGACGTTGCCCAGGATGTTATCGTACGTGAAGCAGATTGTGGTACAGACCGTGGTTTGACAATCGCATCGTTAACAGATGGCACGGAAATGATCGAGCCATTGTTTGACCGTCTTGTGGGCCGAATTGCATTCAAAGAAATTGTTCACCCTGAAACTGGTGATGTAATCGTTGATACTGATGGTATTATTTCTGAAGACCAAGCTACTGAAATAACAGGGGCTGGTATTGAAGAAGTTGTGATTCGTTCTGTATTTACTTGTAATACGAAGCATGGCGTTTGTCAGAAGTGCTACGGCCGTAACCTTGCAACAGGTTCAGACGTTGAAGTAGGGGAAGCAGTTGGTATTATCGCTGCTCAGTCTATCGGTGAGCCAGGTACACAGCTTACAATGCGTACATTCCACACAGGTGGGGTAGCTGGTAACGATATTACACAGGGTCTTCCACGTATCCAAGAATTGTTTGAAGCCCGAAATCCTAAAGGGGAAGCTGTTATCAGTGAAATCTATGGGGTTGTCAAGGAAATCAAGGAAGTCAAGGATAAGCAGGAAATCGTTGTCCAAGGCGAAGTGGAGCAAAAGTCATACGAAGTTCCATATAACGCACGTATGAAGGTTGGAGAAGGCGATCAAGTAGAAGCTGGTTCCGCACTTACAGAAGGTTCAATTGATCCGAAGCAACTTCTTCGCATCCGCGGAGTTCAAGGTGTTCAAGATTATATCCTTCGCGAAGTACAGCGCGTATACCGTATGCAGGGTGTAGAGATTGGTGATAAGCACGTTGAAGTAATGGTTCGCCAGATGCTTCGCAAAATCCGTGTTGTCGATTCTGGCAATACAAGCGTATTACCAGGTTCTCTACTTGAAATTCATGCGTTTAAGGATGCCAATGAAGGTGTGCTTAAATCTGGAGACCAACCTGCAACAGGTAAGCCAGTACTTCTCGGTATAACTAAGGCTTCACTCGAGACAGAATCGTTCTTGTCTGCTGCCTCTTTCCAGGAAACTACTCGAGTCCTGACAGATGCTGCAATTAAAGGCAAGCGCGACGAACTTCTTGGGTTGAAGGAAAACGTTATTATCGGAAAACTTGTCCCAGCTGGAACAGGAATGCAGCGCTACCGCAAAATTAAGTCAGCGCTCGATCTTCCAAAAGGCACAGAAACCGATACAAAGCCTGAAGAAACTGAGACAATTCAGTAGAACCAAAAAGTTATTTGAAAACATGAATTGACTTGTAAAATCGGAAGCACCATTTGCTTGTTTTTTATTGACATCGAAAAAATAGGGTGGTAATATAAGCAAGGTGCTTCCGATATATTTGTTGCTTTGGAGGATATTGCATCCATGTCTTATGAAAAAGTAGCTCAAAATCATTCGCGAATGATTATCGGCATGAAACAGACGCTCAAAGCTATGAAAAATGGTTTGGTTAGTGAAGTGTATATTGCGAGTGACGCAGATCCTGCAATTTCACATAAAATTACTGATCAGGCAGAACGGCAAGGCATTCCAACAGTGAATGTCGATTCGATGAAGAAGCTGGGCGCAGCTTGCGGAATCGATGTTGGAGCATCAACAGTAGCGATTAAACGACCACATTGACATGTCATGGTCGCGAAAGCTTCGTTTTTTTTGCCCCTTAATTAAACACCCGGTCGTGTGGTATTATAAAACCTTATAATGCCAAGCGTTATACCGGTTAAAATTAACTTCAACTATTGAAGGGAGGACATATCATGCCTACAATTAATCAGCTAGTGCGCAAAGGTCGTGTCAGCAAGGCTAAGAAAACTGACTCACCTGCACTTAACAAAGGTTATAACAGCTTCAAAAAGAAGTGGACTAATGAAAACTCTCCACAAAAACGTGGTGTATGTACGCGTGTTGGCACATTGACTCCGAAGAAACCGAACTCGGCTCTTCGTAAATATGCTCGTGTGCGTTTGTCAAACAACATGGAGGTAACAGCTTATATCCCAGGAATTGGTCACAACCTACAAGAACACAGTGTTGTACTAATCCGTGGCGGCCGTGTAAAGGATTTGCCAGGGGTACGTTACCACATCGTTCGTGGTGCACTTGATACAGCAGGCGTTGATGGACGTATGCAAAGCCGTTCTAAATACGGTGCTAAAAAGCCAAAAGAAAAAAAATAACATAATAATTGCTTTATCAGAAAGGAGGAAATACTATGCCACGTAAAGGTCCAGTTGCAAAACGTGACGTATTGCCAGATCCGCTTTACAACTCTAAGTTGGTGACTCGCCTCATCAATCAAATTATGGTTGACGGAAAGCGCGGAAAGGCTCAAACAATTCTTTATAAGGCTTTCGAATTGGTTCAGGAAAGAAGCGACCAGAGCGCTATGGAAGCATTCGAACAAGCTATGAAAAATGTAATGCCGGTATTAGAAGTTCGCGCACGCCGTGTTGGGGGTTCTAACTACCAAGTACCAGTTGAGGTACGTCCAGAACGCCGTCAGGCTCTAGGACTTCGTTACATCGTAAACTATTCTCGCCTACGCGGAGAGAAGACGATGGAAGAACGTCTTGCTAATGAAATTCTTGATGCATCTAATAACACTGGTGCTTCAGTTAAGAAACGTGAAGAATTGCACAAAATGGCTGAAGCCAACAAAGCATTCGCTCATTATCGCTGGTAAGCACTACTTAAATAAGTTAGTCATTAGGAGGAGAAGTATATATGGCAAGAGAGTTCTCCTTGGATAAGACACGCAATATCGGTATCATGGCGCATATTGACGCCGGAAAGACAACTACTACCGAGCGTATTCTTTTCTACACAGGACGTATTCATAAAATTGGTGAAACACACGAAGGTGCTTCTCAAATGGACTGGATGGAGCAGGAGCAGGAACGTGGAATCACGATCACATCTGCTGCGACAACAGCTGCATGGAAAGGCCATCGTATTAACATCATTGATACACCAGGTCACGTAGACTTCACTGTTGAAGTTGAACGCTCACTTCGTGTTCTTGATGGTGCTGTTACAGTACTTGATGCCCAGTCGGGTGTAGAACCACAAACAGAAACAGTATGGCGCCAGGCTACTACTTACGGCGTACCACGTATTGTTTTCATTAACAAAATGGATAAGATTGGTGCTGACTTCCTCTATTCAACAGGAACGCTTAGAGACCGTCTTGGTGCCAACGCACATCCAGTTCAACTTCCAATTGGTGCTGAAGATAACTTCGAAGGCATCATTGACTTGATTGATATGGAAGCACATTTCTACACAGATGATCTTGGTACAACTGATGAGTCTCGTGAGATTCCTGAAGAGTATAAGGAAAAGGCTGAAGAGCTTCGTGCTGGACTTGTTGAAGCTGTTTCTGAGCTTGATGAAGAATTGATGGAAAGATTCCTTGAAGGAGAAGAAGTCTCCAACGAAGAATTGAAAGCAGCTGTTCGTAAAGCGACACTTGCTGTAGAATTCTATCCAGTATTCTGTGGTTCAGCATTCAAAAACAAAGGTGTACAGCTTATGTTGGATGGTGTAATCGATTATCTTCCTGCTCCAACTGACGTTGCTGCAATCGAGGGTACACTTCCAGGTACAGATGAGAAAGTTATTCGTCCTTCTGGCGATGACCAGCCATTCTCTGCTTTGGCATTTAAAGTAATGACAGATCCATTCGTTGGAAAGCTCACATTCTTCCGCGTTTACTCTGGTAAATTGGATTCTGGTTCTTACGTTAAAAACTCTGTAAAAGACAAGCGTGAACGCGTAGGTCGTATCTTACAGATGCATGCAAACTCACGTGAAGAAATCCCTACAGTATACTCAGGCGAAATTGCAGCAGCAGTTGGTTTGAAAGATACTTCTACTGGTGATACACTTTGCGACGAGAAGAACGAAGTAATCCTTGAGTCTATGGAATTCCCTGAACCGGTTATTGGCGTAGCCATCGAACCGAAAACAAAGGCTGACCAAGATAAAATGGGTATTGCTCTTGCGAAACTCGCTGAAGAAGATCCAACTTTCCGTACAGAAACAAACCCTGAAACTGGCCAAACAATTATCTCTGGTATGGGTGAACTTCACCTCGATATCATAGTTGATCGTTTGAGACGTGAATTCAAGGTAGAAGCAAACGTGGGCGCGCCACAAGTTGCATACCGTGAAACATTCCGTACAGCTGCCGAAGTTGAAGGTAAATTTGTACGTCAGTCTGGTGGACGCGGTCAGTACGGTCACGTATGGGTCAAGTTCGAGCCAAACGAAGAAGGCGCTGGATTCGAATTCATCAACAACGTTGTTGGTGGTGTTGTACCTCGTGAATATATTCCATCTGTTGGCGCTGGTATCGAAGAGTCAATGGCAAATGGTGTATTGGCAGGCTACCCGCTAATCGATATCAAAGCATCCCTATTTGACGGAAGCTATCACGATGTTGACTCGAATGAAATGGCATTTAAAGTAGCTGCATCAATGGCATTGAAAGCAGCAAAGAACAAGTGTAATCCTGTTCTTCTTGAGCCAATGATGAGAGTTGAAATCGTTATTCCTGAAGAGTATATGGGAGATATTATGGGTGACGTTACATCCCGTCGTGGACGCGTAGAAGGCATGGAGAACCGTGGTAATGCACAGCTTGTTAAAGGCTTTGTACCTCTTGCTGAAATGTTCGGATACGCTACAGCTTTGCGTTCAAATACGCAAGGTCGTGGAACGTTCACTATGACATTTGATCATTACGAAGAAGTGCCTAAGAGCATCTCTGAAGAAATCATTGCTAAAAACGCTGGCAAATAATTGATTTTTGAAGGCGTCTAAGTTATAAATTGTATTAAGGTCTAGAAACGGTGAAAGCCGCTTCTCTTCCGCTATACATTTTACTTAAAACTTGTTTATAAATTGAGGAGGATATAAAAATGGCTAAAGAAAAATTTGACCGCTCG
>Ga0153999_1000588_pt1 | contig 15638 bp, 21 predicted proteins | sample TSNC083MetaG_FD_104675 | JGI IMG/M metagenome (GOLD analysis project Ga0153999, IMG submission 104675) | Attine ant fungus gardens microbial communities from North Carolina, USA - TSNC083 MetaG | ecosystem: Host-associated > Fungi > Mycelium > Unclassified | place: USA: North Carolina, Lumber... | reverse complement strand
TCCACGCACGGACAGTATCTGCTCGCAGGCGGCGACAAGGAGCCGCAGATTTGAGTATGGTTAAACGATTAAAAGAGGGATTATCTATTCCAGTTATCAGCAACGGCAATGTTCGCAATCATGCTGATCTATGGCACAACCTGACCTTGACTGGCGCTGACGGGCTGATGGTCGGCGAGACGCTACTCGGAAATCCTTAGTAAATATACCTATCTACTGCAGTCAAACTTCGACTATCTGATAATTTTGCTCAGCATCTTCACGGAGGTTGTACCTGATTCAGTCAAAATATCTATGGAATACCTCGCTCTTTGCAATGAATATCCTGAGATCGCTTCCCTCAAGGGCGTACAGACTCATATCCGACATTTCATCCGATTCCAATTGTGAGAGTTATCAACATTTGTCTCTCCTTGTCCCATATAATGGTTCGGTTATGATCTATCTCTAGTGGGAGACGGCCTTGGTTCAACAAGTTTGGAGTCGCATTGTCGGCCACAAAATCGGTTCAAGATATTGAACACCTTGTACACACCAAAATTGAAAGATGGCGTGGGCACAATTCCAGGTGTCCGAAAACAGGTGATGCAGTCACTGACATCGAATGTCATAGTTCCGGCCTTTCAACTGAAACTATGGATTTATCGCTGGTTGAGTGAAAAAATTTCTGTCAGATTTGGTGCGCCAGATTTTCTGTACAGATTTTTCATTTTCATGTGGTCATCTAATCAGCCTGATTTTTCAGCTCCAAAAGTCATAAGGTTCCTGATCGAATACACAGAGAAATTAAATTCAGGCAATGTGGTCCTATAACAGCCGACGATGAAGTGCCCATTTCCTCCAAGATACATTCAGGGACCGTACAGATGACTTGCAAAATTTCTGCTTCTTCACGAGCTGTTGTGGGACTAGATAGAGTTCTCTTACCGCACAATTTCGTACTTCCTCAGGTAACGAGTTTACAACGAGTTTACGCCCAAGCATACTGGTACGATCCGCAAACAGAGAAGCTGTCGCACCGAGATTGTGCACTTGTGTGATTTGGCAAAGGCAGACTAGGGACCGGAGAGAACAGGCTGGTCGCTTTGTCCAGTTGATAGTGGCTGAGCTGTAACTATACTTGGAATTGTACATAGAATCCTAATGGTACCATAGAAAATAAACATGTTCGCCTACTTATTAATCAAATAATTTTGAATGATACTCCCTGGAGAACTCCCTGGGATGCTCCACAACAGCCCCTTCACCGTTTTTTTTGCTTGATACTGCCCTTGATATGCTTCCAGGAAAAGAAAACGACAACCATGAATTAATTTAGAATATCTAGACAACCATGACTCAAGTGAAAGATCAGGGACGCCAGGGGACACACAAGGCGGCCAGGTGGAAGGTGTGACAATCACGAAAATCGATATCAATATACGAAATACGGACAGGAGGGGAAAAGACATAGAAGTGACAAAAAACGAGATAAAAATCCAACGCTTTTACCATTCAGTCCTTGATTGCCCACGTAACGTGGAATTAAGCGGGTGCCGCGGTGACAGCAGCAGGAGCATTCGAGGTAGTATAATCCTAGAAGACTGATGTCAGCACTAGATCATGCATTCAAACAAAAGAAAGGGATGAACCTCCATCTCAGCATCCAAATCGGCAGCTGACTTTGGTGGCCTGTCACCCTTCCTAGCCCGTCGGCGTCTTGGATTATTAGTTCGTCCAGCAGCAACAGCCATCCTATCACACAACATAATCAGCCCTATCGAGATTGAGGATAGGCAATAAACCAATCGTACTTCGTTTGAGCACCGTTCATTGCGGGTGCAGGTGTAACTCTTGCAGATAAGGGAGGGGGGCGCGAAGGATCGACGACAATTTCAATCTTCATCGGTCGCTCTGTTCAGATAAACGCAGCGGAAGAGAAGAGAGCACAAGCGATCAGCTTTCAGGTTGACACAAGGGACGCGAACCAGGAATACAAAAGGCGAGTGAAAGAGGGCGTAGAAGTGAAACACATCAAGGGCCATTACCAAAATCAAAATTCGTGGCTTTGTCTCTGTTCGTGGAATACTCCCTTTCCAAACGTGCTGCATCATATGAATTCCTTGAGAATACGACCACTTGAGTACCCGTCATCATTTTGAGCCTTGCCTGATCGACTTATGCGCAATGTTGAATGAATACCACCACCCCGAAATGTCGATGGAGCCCCAGTCATGACCATATTCGAGTGGGAAAAACCGCAAATACGGAGTCAGATACAAAAACGCCTACTGTGATGATTGGCGAACTATCCAGGCGGCTAAGACTCGAGAAACCTCAAGTCATGTCAACTGTGGGAAACAAATCCAATGTACAGTTGACAGCCGGGAAGGGGAGGTGCTACTGCTACAGTTGCAACGGCTGTGATGTGCTGAACGCCACGTCGCATGCGATGTGATTGTACAGAAAACGATGAACGAACAAGCAACACACAAGTGCGTCAGCAAGCAGTGACGAAAGGTTGACGCATACATGCTCATGTCATCACGCCTGCCTGTTCGACCAATCAAGCAACCATCCCAAATTACCCCTCCCGAAACAAGGGACCAATTTGAGACCGCCTTGAATCGTAATGGGTGATAAAACCCAGCTATGAGGCAAGGACACCAACACAGAGCATCTCCACAGGGACACCGAGAAATCCAGCAAATAATCCATAGACTAGGGGGTGGTGAGTCTTGCACAGCAACATATTTGGCCACATCTTCACACGAATGAACAGAGACAGGGAGCCACGACGGTTCACGCGCTAAGTGGGACACGTAGAGGATAAGGGGAAAGTAGAGGGTGTCGAAAAAGAGCGATCAAGAAGGGGTAAGTGGGAGGGGACACTAACTTCCATCGATCAATCGATTGTGGTATTGCGAGTACGCTTTATTGGCATCACCCTTCTTCGAAAAGGTAACTGCAGCGATACCCTTGGAGCGGCCAGATGCATCATGACTGAGGTTGACTTCCTTTGTAGGGCCAACGGTTGAAGTGAACAATTCCTAGTATTATGACATATTAGCCTCACGAAAAACCCGAAGTTATATAATCCAACCTTGATTTGACCTTCGCTCACGTCAGCAGGCAAATTAGAAACAATGATCTTGTCGGCGCTTGTGGGCACGGTCTGGGCGAAAGCAACTTTTACTGGCATGGCAGCAGCAGCAGCAGCAGCGGCACGAGCACGGGTCGCAGGGCCGTTTCCAAGCAGCTGAGTTCGCGCAGTATTGCGACGAGGGTTGACACGGCGTTTGTTGGACCTGTTGGAGGTGATGATCTAGTAGAAATTGAACAAGCTGCAGCGACACAGTGAAAACCAACCAACCTCTTCAAGCGACTTGTCCATTGTCAAACTAAAATGTGAGTTTTTGAGAAAAAATACAGAGGCGTGGAACACGTTAAGAAAAGGAGGTGGTGGTGGAAGGGAAGAAAGAGATGGCTGCTGTGCGCTCAAAATAGGAGCTGGCGGAGTTTGAAAAGCGTGTCTTTGTGTTTGGCTCAGTTTACCTCTGCTCATCATCCAGGATGTCGCACGGACGCGGAACAGGTAGAGGTGGTCGTGCAGGCGGAAGAGGTGGTTTTGGCGGAGCCACAGCCCTGCCGCCTATGGGTTTGTCTTTTGCGGATATTCAAAACCTTTCGCGGGATCCAACTCAATTTTATCCAGTGCGTACCCGATTCATACTATGCATGTTGTTGACCAAAAGGTAGCCCAGGCATTTACCTGTATCTACAGATTTAGGAAAGGATGAGCAGAGCATTGTTCAGCTTCAACTCGGCTTCTCTCACCGCTTGCGTAATTCGCCATATTATGTCGTTGAACGCACGCGGAACAACGAGCTTCCTCGCTATTCCGACAAATATCGTCCTTCTCAAGGAGCTCAAGCCGCCCTCAAAAGGCGCGATCTAAATTCTGATTTCTTTCCAGCCGAGGTTTTTGATGATTTTTTCAATCCACCCAAAAAGCGAAAATGTGATCATCTCCACCGTCGTTTTGATCGACTGCTCATTCTCCAACAGCTGAAGCCAAATCGGCATTGTCCAAGCACACAATAAATCTGGACAAATTTAATGACGAGGACAATGACCCGGTATGTTGGCCTCTCTACCTCTCCTGCTGATGCTCACGGCGCATAAAGGACAAATCTGACAATGACCGTGGCTCTCAACTTTCAGACGAGCAGGTTGAAGATTATGACGTCGATGAAGAATATGATAATGACTATGCAGAAAACTATTTTGATAATGGCGAAAATGATGATTTTGATAACCTCGGTGACGGTGGGGGAGGCGATGAGGGTGGAGGAGGCGAGTATTCTCCTCTCGAGTGCTTCAGGTCCTCATTTTCTCCACAGGCATGGATTATGATTAAGCCTCTGATTCATTGCTCCGCTTCCTGCACGCATCTCGACTATCTCTATCCGCATCTATCTATAATTTATCAAACCATCTTCTGTGAATTGACATAAACAAGACAGCTCAAGCCCACAACGCCAATACCTACAAACTAATCCCTCACTCGCCCTTTGCCCTTCCCGTCTATCGAATCCGGTGTACTGTTCAGTGTAGCTGATACAGCTGATCCCATTGACGTCAAACGTCGTGTCTGTGGTGGTCTAGCAGTTGAGGGACTCAGTATTGGGCTTCCAGGTAGCGATGACGTTGTAGTAGATGGTGTCAGATCTATACCGTTCGCCTCCTTCAACAAGAACTCAACCCATAGACGGGAGAACGACTGATACCATCAGTGTTCAGCTACACTTGAACTGATTGTAGAACACTCACCTCAGTCTCATCAGTCTTCTCCAACTCTGGGCTGTCTCCTCCCCTACCACCTGTCCGAATTGCACTCTTATGGTGATTCGCCATATGAGATCCAGCTCTTTGCAGTCCCGCCTTCTCTCTTTCTTCTTCACCCCAATTTAGAATCGAACCCAACAAGGACAACATCTCGAATCTCTTAGTATCCGTCCGAGGTGTAGCCAAGAACTGTAACAAAATATTTGTAATCAATCGGACATCGACGGAAGACTTGGTTTCCGTGGAAGAGCGACGAAGACGGCGGAGAGCCTCAATTAAATGCTCGTTCATGATGACTGCTTCGTGTCGTAGCTTTCCCATCAGAAGATTCTTCTCTTTGAGTTCTTTCTCTAACTGGAGGGTACGGGAATTTGTAGATTCAGACTCTTCCAGTTTCAGCTTTCAGATCGTAGATAAGTTAGGGCAGTCTCACAGCGCGGAAGAAACATACTTCTGCACTGAGTGCACGGGATTTGAATTGTGCTAGTGATAATGTAACCTGCCCTAGTTGAGTTTCGTAATCTTTAACAGCCTGTTGTAATTCATGGTCTTTTGCTACAAGCCATGACCCATATTCATTAGCTACAACCATTGTGAAATATTTCAATATCACTCACCAGCCTGAAAATCCTGCAACACAGATTGCAAGTTCCTTGCTTTCTCCTTCTCCCTCTTCAACTGTTCAATAGCACCTTCCCCCTCGCCTCTAACTACCTCCAACTCCCTCCTTACCTCCCCGCATTCAACTCTGGCTTCCTCCACAATAGCTGATTCCCTTTCACAGCTCCTCTTCCATTCATCTCTATCCAGTCTTGTTTGTTCCAATTGGTTTTGGAGGTCACGGACTTCACGTTCATGATGGAGATTTTCTTGTGCTGAGAGCTGGATTCGAGAGCGAAGAGCATCATATTTAGTATTAGCAGACTCGAGCTCGGAGTTGGAGGTTTGCAGTTCAGATTGCAGGAGGGCGAGGGTGGAGGAGAGGTCGTCTCGTTCGGAGGTCAGTTGACTGATGAGTTGCTCTTGACGATCAAGTTCTTCCTGGTGTCGACAGCATTATTGCACACAGTAGCCAGAGAAAACGGGTCAAGAGCATCTTAAATCAATGAATTGGTAAGTAAATTAGATTTATAGTTGCGTACAGCATCTTGTTTGAGTTTGGCGCCTAAAGTATTCCGTATATTGGATACTTTGGACAATAGAGTCTGGTGTTGTGAAGCGAGAGAGTCTTTCTCTTCTTGTGTTCTCCGCAGCTCTTCACGGAGTTGAGATATCAGGAGCTCTGCGTCAAAGTTTGTGTGGCTATTTGATGTTGGTGATTCCGGTGCTCGTGATGATTCTGACATGGTTGAAGGTGCCGGTGAAAGAATGGTACTAAGTACGACGTGGTGATCATAAGTTGAAAGGCCCAATCGTGGCAGCACGTGGATTGAATCATTAGAGCATCTTTGAACTCTCAAGTCAACAGTCAACACTATTGGATCTGTTTTGTTTTGCCAGTCGCGGGGTATGAGGACTTAGTCATATTATAGAGTTTCTTTTGATGTGGACATCGGATGCAGATACAGTTGCCGCACAACGAGATTCTTCGATATATGTTCTTCTCCTTGCGACTGCAAGAGGATAACACAGGCCTCATGAAGTCCATCCCTCATTCTTCCTGCCAACAAAGTCAATCTATTGCAGCTCTAGTGGCAGACTGTCGCAGCAAAAATAAATTGAGCGCAGGGGAAAAGAGGGAAAGACAGAAAGACTTAATTAAAGTGTAACTACAATCTCATATTTATATGTAAATATCCGAAACAAATACTCCGGCAAATGGAGTTTCCAAGACAACTCGATGTCATTCCATAACAAGGATGTCACTCCGCGACACAGACAGCTATGTGCTTTCTGAATCAATAATATCATGCGACTCCAAGACTGATCTCCATGTCTTTCTGACTTGTAGCAGGCGGACAATGCATTACTGGGAGTAAATGAGCAAGGCGCATATTTCGAGAAAGATGGTCTCTCTAAGAAGACATGATGTGCTGGGAGGAATGAAACATATTCTCAGAATATCAAAAACAATTCACATCAAATTAAATTCTCCAGGGTATTTGAGAGACAGAGGGTCATAAATTGGCACTTTTTATCTTCCCATGTGCTAGTGACTCAAAAACAGTTCACCATGAACCATTTGTAAAATAGTACATGGGAAAATAAGATCAAAGTTCTCATATATAATCACCTGTCTCTCAAACATCCTGTGAAACCTGTGAAATTTCTCTGTTTTGATATTTTATTCTTGAGAGTGGGTCATACACAATAGTCATAGTATGATACACTATCCAAAATTCTCTAACATTCATCTTGGTCTCATTCTGTTTGCTTGGTAGTACTGAAAGATCAGTCCTTGGGGTGCAACCTTGAATACTTGATATTGATATTGAATAGTGATGTTCACATTCACCTCATCCAGCACTGGCGAGGAGCCATTTACTAATCTTATGCTATATTTGTGGTGTACAACATCTGGGCATCGCCGAAGTATTGAACGCGAGAACACACCCCGTTATTACCACTTCGGATGCGACGTCTGACCCTCAAATTCAGGCAGAGTCTGTGGTTATTGAGCTCAGGGCTCCCCGGACTCGGCTTTCCCAATATCTAAAAGAAACGTCAGTCATCATAACCTCAGAAAGGAAGTATGAATTGACTTGATGCGGATGGTATCGTGTTCGTGAGCAAGCATCTTCCAAAGCTATAAGGAAGAGAGATTACAAACAGTTGACAAATTTGAATTGAACCCCTCACTTCAACAGCTTTCAAGATATCGTCTTGATCACCAGTCTGTTCATGTATATCCGCCAGAAACTCTAGAGCATGGACACACGGTAGCTTGGCATCAGGAGGTGGTGGAGGGTTCTCAAGGTCAACTATGTCAATGGACTGGGAATCGAGAGGAACGGTGTATGGCTTGACAAATTGGGCGAGGAGAGAATAAGGTAGCTTCATGTGATCCAAGATACCACGAAGATAGTTCCATGCGGATGGATTATTCGGTGCGAGGGAGATATTTTGTTTCGTGAAACTATTTGATGGATGAAATTATAGGTATAATGATTTGAAAAGACGTACGTTAATTCTCGCCTAGCTACTCTCGTGCGATCTTTTTCACCTCGCATTACACGACAACCAAAAACAACAAAGTACCGATGGTTCCATGCAGAGTTGTTCCTCACGTCATCACCGATAGCGTTTTCTATAAAATCTAGTTCACCTTCCCATAGATCATCGTCATCGACAAAATGAGCCAACAACCATTGACGGTGGGACCATGTGTGATAGTTCTTCGAATCTTTCCGGAGGCATTTCTCAATGAATTTGAGCTCAGGTATTGGAGTACGGAGGTCTGCTATGAGCAATCTACGATGATGCCATACTTGATATGTTTTGAGATATTTGATCGCGAGTTCGTTCATTAAGACTAGTTCAGTTTCGAGCGAAGATGAGAGAGCGAGGAGGGTTTCGTAGCGGTATTGCCTATGTTTTGGAGTACGAGGTGAGATAAGAAGAGAAACTATAATAGGGAGCCTACCATGCCGTGTAATGTGCTGGATTAAGACGAATTATGTATTCTGTGAGCTGCAGAACGCGCTCGCTGTGCTCCTGAGATTTTACAATGGCGCGAAAGTAGTCAGTAGCATCTTTGTCTGTCAAGAGTTAGCTCAAAGAATATCATGAGATCTCATAAACGAACATTCAGGAGAATAAAGGATCTGAGCAATGGGACTATTGGTTTCGTACTGAGGGATTGGAGTTATGTCTGACCATTCTGGCCTTTCTGAAAAAAGCAGAGGTGTCTCTTCTTCAGAACTGCTGCGGGCTGACATGGTTCTACGTGCAAGTAGTTAACAAAAGAGTAACGAATTCATGTCACACTGTTAGATCCTGATTGCCCCTTACATTCTGTCAACCTGCACGGCTAGATCTATATTGTAAAGACTCATCCAGCTTAGATCTTGACTGTTATTCTTATCAGTACAAAACCATTCAGGAACCATGTCTTACCCTACGGTCGCTGCTGAACAGGAGACCGAACCTGCCTCTGAAGGACATGGTAAATTGATGGCTTCATGACAATGTATGACGGACAAAATGGTGGTCGAAACTACCCTAGAGATATTATAGATGTTGTATCTTACTCGTGCACCCTGGAATCTTTGGTTATCGAAAGGTAAGTGTAATCAGAAGACATAACCAAGAAGATTTGAAAGGGCATGAATCTGCGGCTGGGACGAAAATATAGAGCAGACAACAGTGGCTGACTTCTTGTATGCGGTCTGAGAAAATTTGGGACCTCAATTTTCTTAGAATGGTCAGTGCCGAACTGCTGGACATTCGTTTGAGATGTCATAATCTAAGGAAAATCGTCAGACTGTCTTCCAGACTCCCCGTGGATACCCATTCTCAGAATTTTAGATTCCTAAACTCATCCAGTGCTGATGATAGCATAGCGTTCAATCTGTATGTACAGTAATGTTACTCGTGATAAATGCATGAGAGCCAAAACAAATGTCAATCATAGGATATTCGATGTCAAGTAGTCAATTCGAGAGGCCATCATGGAAACGACAGTATGTAAGGTATCATTTCATCCCTCCAATCGCATAAACTTGATCCAGATTTCCTTTGGGGATTGTTGCATCGGGCATCTAATAGACCTGAAAATTTCTGTAGTATGCTAGAGAGTGTTCGATTAGTAGAGTGTTCGTAACGCTTTTCATGTGTCCTGAGGATGTGCGCGAAACGAAGTGGGGGTCCAGAATTTTGGTCCAAATTACCAGCACGCAGTACACGGGACAATGTCTCAGAAAAGGCTAGTGAACTAGGATTGGTGACCTGTTTATAGTTGGCTTTGGTTGCAGCGTGGACAATGGTTTGAAGTGTGGAATAGTGAAACACTAGAGATCCAGGAGTACCACAGATAACAGGACAGCTAGGGTTTGGACAACCAGGTGGGTTGATTCCTGTTGTGGGGTTCTGACACTTTCCATGAAAATACGAAGGGAATATGGCCTGCTTCAGGAATTCATGTGCGGTGTGATAGAAAGTTGAATTGATTGGTTCCAGAAGGTGTAGCGGTTCCTCTACCGAAAGCGAGAAATTTTGGGATATTTCCGTGGCCTTGTCGGCGGAAGATCGACAAGCCTCAGGAAACGATCAAGGACATTTCGCACAAGACGACTCACAAGCTGGGAGAAGACAGATTGAACAGGCTTCGAGTACTTCCCAATGAACGCTGCTGTGATCCCAGTCTGGCAATCCCCCTCGCAACAAAGAGCAGAATGAAGAACCGTAGACAGTAGAAAAGCGAGAAACAAAATATGAACCATTTATAGAGATACAGTTGTGTGGTTCTAGATAAACGTTGACCCGTGTTGATATTGATATTGCATTCAAATAATGCCAAATAATCCCTCCCATTGGATTTCATAATAGTTTGGCAGGACTTGTATGCAGATCCAAATGACAGAATTATCAAGGTGATTACTAGCGACTTCTGCTGAATTTCAATCACAATGATGGTTCCCAATCTTATCGGTAGAAGACCAACAGTGACGTGGAATATGGTTTCTAGCCGGGCCTAGGTAGTGATTACCATTGTGAAACCGCTAGGGCCCAGGGTTGGAAAGTAGAATGAAAGGGGCTTTATTAAATCTAGGTATCATCATGAATCTACACCGAGGAGCCGGAGCAAGGCCTGGGCAAAATAAAGAAAATATGTTACACGGACTCTGGGATACTCTGGGATACTCACTCCCGGGAACATCTGCAGAAGTAGTCATTGAACAACTCCAGGAATCCAGAATCCTCTACTGCAAGCACACTAGCCTCGTTTCCGTGTTTCATTTTGGTACACACAAGCTAGCTGATGATGCCTATTGGGAGTGGGTGAAGTACAATAAATATACAATCTCTTGAGCCAAGTATGCTACACAAAAATAGAGACATTATGTAGAGTACCGAAAGTGCGTATGGAAGGTATGTAGTGAAAAAAAGGATTACATATATACGAAAACCGGTAGCTGCTTAAAAAAAGTGAAAAGTGATATTAGTCGTCAAAGATCCTACAATCCTACAATAACATGCCCACAAATAAGCCTGGCTAAAAGCCATCACTAGTCATCCCTCGGTCAGTGCTACTTCGGAGGGGCTCTCTGATTATAGATGGATCGCTCGAGTTCCAGGAGCGGATTAAAAGTGGTCTTAGACGGACCTTCGCAGCATTCTCTATATGTTCCAAATCCGGAGTCTCTAATTCTGAATCGAGATACCGCATGTCTTCGTATGTAGGGCTGCTCGATCGCATCATGTTCCCATATGAGAAATAGTCTCTTTCACCCAAATGGGTTTCCCTGTGATCGGGACCGTCAGATTCCTCAGGTTGGTATTCCGGAGAATCGGGAGGTTTAGTCCATATGTGAACGGCACCGTCATGGCTCCCGGAGGCGAACATGAAAGGATCAATTGCCGCATGGTTCCACGCAATACAAGTCAGGTCGCCACTATGCGCTCGTCCGCGAATTTGGTGGAGTAAAATGCCCGATTCTCTGTCCCAGATTAATATATCACCCTCTTTTGAGAGTTTGCACCAAACTGTCAGTTCATCCAATTGAGCGACAGGAAAACGACTACTGACTCTTCCCCGCACAAAGTATAAGCTCATGATCTTGTCCACCGAAATAACTAGGTCCAGTGAAATGAACAGGACACTTTGGCATATAGGTATGACTATTGGATTTTAGTGTCGCATCAGACAGGAGCAATGGCCTGCAACTTACCGCAACGCCAACCTCGAGGACTCTCGACCATTTTCCCTGTCCTTCAAAATCTCTAATTTCCACAGTTGAGGAGGCGCCATGTTCTCGTAACTGATCAATGCGACCAGTTCGTGTTTGTGTGTTTCGACGAGAGTAACGTCACGGATATCGTTTAATACGGGTACTTGGCTATTGTTCGTCTGTATCACAGGCGATGAAGCTGATGATATGAATGACACACCATTCTATTTGTTTGTTCTCGATATTCAACACTGGAAAGAAACGTTCATCTCGACTGGCAAAAGCGATTCTAAGTGCTCACCAATCAAACGTTTCTCTTGGCGAGATTTACTTGGGAGCAGTCCACTGGGCGATTGTAGAAGAGGTCCGATGGCAAGAACTCGTTTGTCGTCTGGTGTAACTGCGACATCGAGAATCTTGATGGCACCCAGGTTGAGGACGTTAAATTCCTAGAATTATTGTAAACTTCACGAAAACGTCACTAATGCAAGCTTGAGAACCTTTCCAGCAATATCCTACTCAACTATGTGAGCCATGTGCAGAAAGACATTGAAATATCTTACTTGCCAGTTGACAAATCTTGCTACCTTCAATGGACAAAAATTCTGTTGCAGGTGAATCTTGGCCTCGTGTGATGAATTGAAAAGTATTTACTATGATTAGAATGACACCAGGTAACCGATCCCACATATTCTTCACGCTCAATGGTACCCTTGCAGATACCGTCCTGACGAGTGTTGTATTAAATTGCCATGAATAATTGTTGTGAACTTACGTCAGGAGTCCAAACCTTCATTCCCTTCGACATCTTCGTTAAGAGGTAGCGACCGTCGGGGGACCTGATTGGAGTGGTCAGCCTCGCTCATAATACTACTGCAGGCTTACCAAGCAACTTGACTAACAAAACCCTTGGTATGGTGCCCGAGAATTCGATGTAAAACGAAGGGGTCCTAAGCAAACCGTCACAAAAATGTTATCTTAGAAACGGAAACACTGACTTTCACTTTGAAAATTACAGAAGTGCGATCCCAGCTGTCAGAATATTCAATTGAGATGTAGATGATTTTACAAGTACAACACTGACCTCGAGGTTGCTAGATATTTTCCATCAGGGGAGAACTCCATATGCTTCACTAAGGCTGTGTGCGCCGCCAGGTCCTCGACAGCCTCTAGTTCCTTCAGCTTGGGAATCAGACTGCTCGATCGTGATTTTGCAATCGCTCCTTTGGTTGTAACCGACGCTTTCTTCTTCAGAGCATCAGTCAAATTTGACGAAGATCCTGTCCTTCTTCTAGATGGTTCCCCGGGTGTTCCAACAGTCGGTGTAGGGCTCTGTTCTCCACCTACCGCTTGAAGTCGAACGGCACGGACAGCATTCATCCAACGCTGTTTTCCTGCACTCACTGTACCACCACCAGTAGGGAAGAGCGTGGCATTCGTATGCGAGAAAACATCATAGATAGGTGATTTTTTGTCCTGCGAAGCGATGGAAGGAGAGCGAGGGCCATTTATAGAAGACCCAAGATTTGTATGAAGGGACAGGGATCCTGGTGCCTTGTCACGAAACTTTCGACCAGTGCTGCTTAAAGCACCGGCTGGGCTTTCTTTGGATCGGTCGCTAGAGGCCTGAGGAACATAGTCGTTTGTAGTGGGGAGGGCTGATTCAGGATCGTCCTGCCTGTTTGAGATACAGCTACTTGGAAGGAAGAATGCCCGGAACCGAGCCTGAGTGGCATCCAGAATCTGAAAGGTAACTGAGTTCGCCAATAGTAAGCCTGATCCGATTTTTTCGATTCCATGACGAGAAATGTCAACAACACGGTTTTGCAGCATGGTCTCGGTTATTTCCGTTAGAACGTCATCCAGCCACTTTTTTCCCTGGTAACGCATAAAGATCCAGCGCTCTGTGGCAAACCATGCAGAGACAGCGCACAGGCCAAAGGAAGTAAGAGCAGTCAACACAGTTGTGATTGTCGACGTCACCTCGGCCTAAATGATAGTAGAAGCATTGAGTTCAATTGGTGAAGATAGACAAAGTTCGTATGAACCTGTCCAGAGGCATATGTGAAGAAACAAAATCCCACGGAAAAGCATGCGACCGACATGACAAGGAATACCAACGGCGATCGTTTGATCCAGATGAGGACCCACCATGGCACGCGGTCACTAGGCGATCGACTGCGCAATTGGTAAGTTTGGTATGGACGTAAATGAAACGACTTACTACATTGCTTGTTTCCACGTTAATCCCAAGAGACTGTTCACGGCAGCCGCAATACTGAAAACAAGAGAAGCAAACCAGAAGCAGTTGACAGAAATGGCGAGATTCTCCTCCCCAAGTTGGTAGGAAAACTGCATAGTCGTGGCTGTCACCGCAGAAAATAAAGTTGCGACGGTAGAAAGGTTGAGCAAGTTGGTGGCTCCGTGTTTCTGGGCAAATCGAATGATCGGAACACCTAAGGAACCAGTAAATGCCGGTGAAGAAGTTCAAGAAATTATGACTGACCGACTTCAATGAATATAGACAAAGTGGAGGTTATTCCATCGATATGCTCTCCCATTTCGATCGATAGGTCATGAAGATAACGTTGAACGGCTGGGTTTCGAAGCTGACCTGTGATCCGAAAAGTAAGCATTTAATCAAGTCGAATAGTCGGGATGCTTATCACCTGAGTATTCCCTAAGGCAAGAAGCCCAGTACTTTCGAGATTTAGCGAAGATCAAAGCGTCGCGGGTTGTATTGGTTGTATTAACTCACCTGAAGATCGCGTTCAAAGGACAAAATAGATGTGTTAACTGCTTCATCGGTGAATTCAGGAAATTCATTTAGACAATTAAGGAAAGTTCCTATGTCTTTTGCGAAATATTCCATCTGATCTGGAAAGTCTTCAACATCAATATCTTCGTGAACAATGGGGCGGACGATATGTGAAGGCGTTTTAGTCGTCCATTTCCGACCGCTCCTTCTGCCGGTAGCTGAACAATCAGCGATCGATTCTCTTGGGGCTCGAGAGATTTTTCGGGAAAATAAAGCAGCAGCATTTTCACGGTAGAGGAACAGAATTTGTGCAAGCCGCTGTCTGAGGTGGAATGCTGAGGAGAGGATAGCGACAGAGCTGCCCAACTGACGCGCAGCATTTGCAAAGTTACGCAGCTAACCCTCTGGTCAGTGGCTAATGAGAGACAGCGACGAGAGCACATGTTACTTCTCTATCAAAGTCGCCCATTCTCCTGGGTGAAGAGCCGGTAGTTAAGACCTCAATGAGGGCAGATGTATCGAGATGCTCACCGAGAGAATTTATTGAAGGCATCTGCGCCCGTGTTCTGTAGGTGATCATCCACCGATGCTGACAAGATTTGAAGTCAGTCAGTCAAGCAATTGAATATCCTTTCACTTACGAGCATCGCGGTCAACTTCAGGACTGGGCAACGATTGCTTGCCTTCTCAAGATGAACCTCCTGAAGGGTTATAATGGTCTGCACTTACGTTTAACTTCATCGCTCTGCAACAGCAGTTCAACTAAATTGAGAATGGTCGCCCGGCGACTTGCATTGGGAATGCCTTGAGTAGACTTGCGGTTACGATTTTCGGATGAGGCTTCGGGCAAGGCATCAGTAAAGTCGGGAAGCATGCTGCCACCCGGTGACATTCCAGGAGTTAGAGAACTAGATGATTCCTAGTGGTATGTACCCAGGGGTTCCAAAGTTGAGTAGCCTTGGAAGCAAACGAGTTAAATAAATAGGGAGCATGAAGGACACAAATAAGTGTTAACTTGAGGTCAATAACATAACATGCACGCCAATATTATGGCACGTGGCTGCGTGACAATTCATTATGACATTTGACTGTTAAGTTTGCAGAACATCTATTCGCACACGTCAACATTCCTCGCTCTACCGCGGTGTCCATCAGGTGCGACTTGGAGGGTCTTATTAAACTGATCCCGATATACGAGAAAGTATAATTGCACTCCACGTCTT
>Ga0153999_1000586_pt1 | contig 15645 bp, 14 predicted proteins | sample TSNC083MetaG_FD_104675 | JGI IMG/M metagenome (GOLD analysis project Ga0153999, IMG submission 104675) | Attine ant fungus gardens microbial communities from North Carolina, USA - TSNC083 MetaG | ecosystem: Host-associated > Fungi > Mycelium > Unclassified | place: USA: North Carolina, Lumber... | reverse complement strand
ATTGGATACTGAGGACTGGAACTATGGGTATACGGTGGAGATGGATCAGGAGCATACATACAATTACCAAATCGAAAACTTTAATGGATATTCTATCAGGATTGAAAGGAGCTATCCCCAGTTTAGCAATATGAATGTATTCTGGACAGAACATCAACTTCTGAAAAATTATGAGGCAGGGTCACTAGAGGGAAGCACCGCGGATATGACAGAGTCAGAAATAGAAGCATTAGCCGGTATTCAGATGGAAGAAGCGAAAGCGGCAGCAGATGAAAAAGTAAAGAATCTGGGTCTTTTGGATATGACTTTGTATGACTGGGATTATGCCGTTCTCAGAACAAGCCAGGAGGTAGAAGAAGCAGAGGAGGAAGTGTTCAAGGTACAGGATGCCGGATACTGGTTTTACTATACCAGAAAAGTAAGTGATATCCCTCTTACTTATACTTCCGATTGGGGCGGTGGTCTTGAAAGTATGGAGGATGAAAGGGAGACTTGGCATTACGAAAGATTAGAAATCCTTGTAACGGACGATGGTATCGATCGGGTGAATTTGATCAGTCTGTATGAGTTGGGTGCGGAAGAAGCTTCTTCTGTGCAATTAATGAAATTTGCTGAAATCATGGAAATTTTTAAAAATATGATGTCCATATCTAATGCCGAGGTATCCATCTATGAAAATAAAAGAGTCTGTTATATTGACCACATTACTCTTGGTTATATGAGGGTCTATGAACCAAATACTGGCAGCAAAAGCGGAACACTCATACCGGTATGGGATTTTTTCGGTGGATTTGAAGATGAAACTCTGGTAGATGGAGAAACTATGTTTGGCAGAAATTATGACAAATATCAAAGCCATTTGACAATCAATGCCATCGATGGAACCTTAATTGACCGTGGTTTGGGTTACTAGATATGGATATAAAACGTATGATAACTGGAAAAACCTTTTGGATAGCTGTCATACTGTCAGGCATCAGTCTGCTTTTAAGCATACCATGGCCGAAAGAATGGAAATCCCTGGATACAGGAAGTACTTATAAGATCTTCGCGGAATGCCTGACTTCCAATATTATCATATTCATGCTTCCTTTAGCTTCCGTACTGCCCTATGGTGAGGGTTTTGTCTGTGAATATCAGACCGGAGCCTTAAAAACAATCATTCACCGACGTTCAAAAAAAGAGTACATCAAAGGGAAATTAACCGCTGCAGCTTTTAGTGGAGGTATCGCTTGGGGATTCGGGTGTCTGATGGTATTTTTCCTCCTCTTTCTGCTCCTGTTTCCCTTTGAAATAAAAGGAATGTGGGAGGTTGATGAGATATCCGGGATAACTTTGAAGATGCTTAGGCTTTGTATGGCCGGTAATATCTGCTCTGTCTTAAGCGGTATATTCGGCGGGATTTTTTTGTCCGGATATATGGCATACGGTATGCCGTTTATCATTTATTATCTGCTTGTCATCTTACATGAGCGGTATCTGAAGCAATTCTATAGTATCTATCCGGCAGAATGGCTGAAGCTGGATAGATACTAGGGAGCAGGAGCGTGGGGAATCTGGGCGTTCTTACTGATTGTCTGGATATTCCTGATTATCATATATGCAATGATATTGGAGCTGAGACTAAAAGAGATTTGAGGTGCCAAAATGGACGAGAGGAAATACATTATTTTGGATCAGGTATCCAAGAAATTCGGGAAAGAAGAAATATTGAAACCATTAGATCTGGAACTGGATAAAGGGAAAGTATATGGAATTGTGGGAAATAATGGTTCCGGAAAAACAGTCTTAATGAAATGTATTTGTGGATTTCTTCCGGTAACCTGTGGAACGGTGTCGGTAAATGGAAAGAAAATTGGAAAAGATATTGATTTCCCGGAGAGCCTGGGGGTAATTATAGAGACACCGGGGTTCTTAAATCATTTAAGCGGATATAAGAATCTCTCCATTTTGGCGGATCTTAAGCACTATTTATCGAAAGAAGATATTCTGGAGGCATTGAATAAAGTCGGCCTGGATCCTAAGATGAAAAAAACAGTGGGAAAATATTCTCTGGGAATGCGTCAAAGGCTTGGGATAGCTCAGGCAATTATGGAGGATCCGGAGCTTTTAATTCTGGATGAACCCTTTAATGGGTTGGATAAAAATGGTGTAGCGGATATTCGAAGCCTTTTGCTGGAGCTAAAGCAGAAGAAAAAGACCATTTTATTGGCAAGTCATAACAGAGAGGACATACAGATTTTATGCGACCATGTCTGTGAGATGGATGATGGTAATTTGACATGGATCCGGTAGATAAAAGGGCGCAGATAGGAAGGATTACTTTGAAAAAAATACGTTTTGGATTGATGTATATCATTATATTATTATTGTTGTTTGGCGGGGGTCAAGGCAGATTACTTGTGTATGCGGGAGAAACGATAGAAAGAACGATAGGCGGAACTGTAGAAGAGGGCGAAAAGGCATATATTTTTGTAGACAGTAATCATGCATATGAGGGAATGAATGCTGCGTTTTCAAAAGGATATCTGCCGACGGTGCAGGAGGGAAAAGTACATATTACCGTACCCTTTGTGGTAAGTGGTGAGATGAAAGGAAACGCAGTGGCGGTATCAGTGGATTTAGGTGACAGCACATCAGCTCCTTTTGTATTTAAAAATTATGAAAAGAAGATAGATAAAAAAGTCTATACTTTTGAGAGCGAAGAGATAGCGGTATATTTATTCCAATGTGAAATTGATTTGCTGGAGAATCCGGCAGGTGGGCAGTACCCGGTTATTCTGCGGGCCCTGGGGTACGATACCGGCGGAAAGGAAGTCACTATGTCCTGTACGGTCTATGTGAAAGTGGAGGGCAGTGATCCTGTTAATGAAACTGAGAATGACGGGGCGACAGGAGCCGACCCAGGTGAAGAGGCAGCGGACTCTGTTGGGGAAGTCACTTCGGCTGGAAGTACTGCGGGGCAGGATGAGATTCTTCATGGTCCAAGATTCATGATATCTTCTGATAATGTAAGCGGAACCAGGATACAGGCAGGAGAGGAACCGCTGCTGGAGGCTGAATTTGTAAATAAAAGCAGTAATTATACGGTTTATAATCTAAAAGTCACAGTTTCAAGTAATGATGAGAACCTGCTGCTTAAGTCAGGTTCTTATTATGAAGCTTCCATATCTCCGGGAGGAAGTTTTACTGTTTCTGATGAGATCGACATTGCATTGAATACGGAACAGGGAACGAAAATACTGACATACCAGTTTGTCTATGAGGATAAAAATGGAACTTCTTATACAGATACCCTGGAAATAAGATTCGTCGTATATCAGTCGGTTAAGGCCAAATTAAAGGGATTTGAGCTGGCAGAAACGGTCACGGCAACGGAAACACTGCTTGTGGATATGCAGCTGGCAAATGAAAGCCGGGCACCTGTTTATAATGTAGAGGTATCCTTAGCCGGGGAGGGATTAAAGCCGGCGGGCGATATTTTCCTGGGAAATATCGAAGCCGGAAGTGCTGTAGAAGGAAGTATGAAACTGTATATCAGCGGATTGGGCGAGGGAGATTCCTATGGAGCGACAAAGGGTATCATAACAGTTCGATATGAAGACGCCTATGGAACTGCCTACGAGGAAACCTATGATTGCAGCACGAATATTCAGGAACCGCAGATTGTGACATTTCAGATGGAAGAAGAGGTGCAAGAAACAAATCAATGGTGGATTTCAATTATTGTTGTAGTCATTATGCTTCTGATTACCGTAAACGTGCTGCTTTTCTTTAAGGTGAGGCATTTGGCAAAGGAGGGGAAGGTATATGAATCTCCGGATGCAGAATAGACGAAAAAATTATCTGTATCAAAAACGTACTTTTTTGTTTCGTATCGTTATCTGTATAGCGGTGATTGTCATTGCGGTGCAGGGAGTAAAGATACTGCATGGATATGTAACAACAAAAGGAATTTATGATATCTATTTTGATGTCCCGCAGCAGGAACTAACGCAGCAGGTTATTGAAGAATTGAAGAAAATCAAAGGGTTAACCGGATTTTATCCGATCTATACGATGGAAGCAGAGATAACCGTGCAATCTTATACTGCTATGATTCTTTTAAAAGGGATTGATTTTGAAAATTTTCCGGTGAAATTGGCAGAATTGAATCAGGATGCATTGAATGGGAAAGAACAACTGCTGGTAATTGGTACGGAAGCTTTAAGCGGACTGATTGATGCCAATGAATTGGTGATAACAGCGTATCAGAAAGAAAAGCTTCTTGGGGAGTGGAAAGAATTATCCATAGCTGTGGCATATGGAGGAGAAAATGATACCAAGGACAGGGTAATTGGCGGCAGGATTGCAGGTATTCTGGATGGGGAATCTCAGGATATCTTTATTTCAGAGGATAAGCTGCGTCTCATGATGGAAGAAAGTGGGGCAGAAGTAATGTTAAAGAATGGGATGATACAGGTAGATGGTCTGGAACGGGCGGCTAATGCAGAGCAGGTATTACAAGACGCAGGCTTTACAGTGGAAATGGAGTGGGAGGAGGCATTTAAGGAGTATAAGAGTCATATGCAGCGAAATGGGGCAGATCTGGTGACAGCTTGCTGTTTTCTTGGACTTGCAATACTTGCGTGGCAAACTTCATTCCGATAGGGTTCTGATAACTGTTGAGTGGGTGTTCAAATTTGCTAAAGTACTAAAAAGTGAAAAAAATTTGGTGAGTGACGCAGAAAATGAATAATAAAAAATCATGCGTCAGCTACCCTGAAAAGGATAGAAATGGACTGTACATGCAAAGCGTGATACAATAGAATTGATAAAAATCCGAGATCGAAAAGTGAAAATATGCGTTCAGAAAAAGAGATGTTCGCCTTCGCTTTGCTTAGAGGCGAGGGACTTACTTGGGATGTTAAAAAGTCAATATCATACAAGAGGTATTTGTAAAACGGTGGTACAATTTGATTAAATACACAGGAGGCTGAATTTATGACGGAACAAGAGCAACGTTTAGTGCGTTATGACAATGAATTAAAAGTTGAAGCGCATCAATTTAATGGGATCATGCAAAAATTCCCCAACCATTTTCACGAATACTATGTCATTGGTTTCGTAGCATCCGGCAAACGACACTTAACCTGCAAAAATAAGGACTATACCATAGACGCAGGGGATTTGCTATTATTTAACCCACGGGATAATCATACCTGCCAACAAGTAGATAACAAACCGCTCGATTGGAGAAGTATCAATATTAATGAGAATATAATGCGGGGAATTGTTAAACAAATGACCGGTATAGACTATCTTCCCCAATTTACCACCACAGTAGCATACCACAGTGAAGCCCTACAGTCTTTGCATGAGTTACATGGGCTAATTATGGAACAGCGGAAAGATTTTGAAAAAGAAGAAATCTTCCTTTTTCTCATAGAACAGCTAATGAAAGAATACACCGAACCAACCGGCGAAAGCCTTCCGGAAGTTAGTGAGGAAATAGGGAAAGCCTGTACTTATATGGAAAGTCACTTTGCAGAATTGATTACATTGGATGATTTGAGTAAGCTATCAAACCTAAACAAATACACTTTACTAAGAAATTTTACAAAACAACGTGGCGTTACGCCCTATCAGTATCTTGAAACAATCCGCATCGGGGAAGCAAAAAAATTATTGGAAAAAGGTGCAAAACCCTTGGCTGCTGCCATGCAAACAGGTTTTTCAGACCAAAGCCATTTTACAAAGTTTTTCAAAAAGCTAATCGGACTTACCCCAAAACAATACGGGGATATATTTAAGGAAAATGGACTTAGTCCCTATGATAAGGAGCGTATAAGGAATATATGAGAGTAAACAAAGAGATTGCCGGTCATTTGTCGGCAGTCATTACAATTCTAATATGGGGAACTACTTTTATATCGACCAAGATATTACTCATTAGTTTTACACCTATTGAGATACTATTTTATCGTTTCGGTATCGGCTTGATTGCTTTAACCGTGGTATTTCCCCACAGGCTGAAAGGGACAAGCATAAAGCAGGAAATGATGTTTGCCGGTGCCGGATTATGCGGGGTTACGCTTTATTTCCTTTTAGAGAATATCGCGTTAACCTATACGCTTGCGTCCAATGTCGGGGTTATTATTTCGGTTGCACCGTTCTTCACGGCATTATTGTCCCATTGGTTTTTGGATAATGAGAAATTAAGGGCTAACTTTTTTATTGGTTTTGTTGTCGCTATGAGTGGGATTGTCCTGATTAGTTTTAATGGGAGTATGGTCTTGAAATTAAATCCAACCGGCGACTGGTTAGCAGTACTGGCTGCCATTGTATGGGCAATTTACTCAGTGCTCACGAAAAAAATCAGCAGATTTGGTTATAACACCATACAGACGACCCGGAGAACATTTTTTTATGGAATTCTTTTGATGGTACCGGTATTATTTGTTTTCCCCTTTGAATGGGGGTTTGAAAGGTTTGTACAACCGGAAAACGTATTTAACATTCTGTTCCTTGGTTTAGGTGCGTCGGCACTTTGCTTTGTTACATGGAATACGGCGGTCAAGCTATTGGGAGCAGTAAAAACAAGCATTTATATTTACATGGTTCCGGCGATTACCGTTATAACATCTATCCTTGTATTAAATGAAACAATCACATGGATTGCAGCTTGCGGGACAATGCTTACATTGGTGGGACTGTTTATATCTGAGAGAAAAACGAAGATCATAAAAAAGGAAGAAATAAGATTATAAAAGGAGTAGCGATGGAAGAAAGAACAAAGAAACTTATAATTGATACCGATTGCGGTTCTGATGATGCGATGGCAATTGCGATGGCGCTTAATGACCCGGCATACCACATTGAGTTAATTACCACGGTAGCCGGAAATGTAACCATGGAACAGGCCACTAAAAATACATTGACGACAATTGAATATGCAGGGACGTATGAGCCGCCGGTATATATGGGAGCAGACAGGATGCTGCTGCGAGATCTGGAGTATGCCCATGAAACACATGGGGAGGATGGAATGGGAGATATCGGACTAGTGCCCAGACAATTAAGAGCAAGAAAAGGAAACGGAATTTTCAAGATGCTAGAAGTTCTCAGAGAAAGTAAAACCGGAGAAATTGATATTATTGCATTAGGACCGCTGACGAATCTTGCACTTGCCATACGGTTAGATTATGAAGCCATTAAGAAAGCCGGGCGTATTGTCATTATGGGGACTGCCGGATTAGGTTCCGGGAATGTAACGCCAGTCGCAGAATTTAATATATGGCAGGATGCTGAAGCGGCAAAAATTGTAACGGAATCTGGATTGAAACCGATAATCTTTGTCGGCTGGGATGCCTGCCTGGGAGATTGTATGCTAAGTCCGAAAGATATAGAAAAAATCCGCAGTGGCAGTGAACTGGGGAAATTTGCAATTGATTGCAATCGGCAGTTGTTGGAAATGAACCGGAAAAGATTCGGAGGTGACTATCTGGATATGGCTGATCCCTCGGCCGTAGCTGCGGCACTGTATCCGGAATGCATTGCCCAATGTGAAAAGTATTATTGTGAAGTAGACGTTTCTAATGGTCCAAGTTATGGGGCGGTGCTAGTGGATGTGAACTGCTTTTTAGGAAAAGAGCCGAATGTATATATTTGCAGCAAGCTGCATGCAGATAAATATAAGGACTATATTTTTAGAACATTAAAAGTAAATGATTAAGAAAACAAATCAAATACAGAGCACTGGAAGGCGTCGCATATGCTTCCAGCCTCTGTACAAACAGTCTGTAACAATCATTATTGATGATAGCTTTCTAAAAAGCGATGTAATTTCTGACTGATGACTTCTAAAGTTTCTATCTGAGGAAGATAAACCAGGCGGAAATGATCAGGGGATTTCCAGTTAAAGCCACCGCCATGCGTTAATAATACATGCTGCTGACGGAGAAAATCCAATACAAATTGTTCATCATCTTTAATGTGAAACTTTTTCACATCTATTTTAGGAAATAAATAGAGTGCCGCCTTAGGCTTAACGACGCTTAACCCTGGAATATCGTTAATAGCTTTTGTAATATATTCACGCTGTTCATATAGTCTCCCGCCGGGTATTAATAAATCATCGGCACTATGATAGTCATTCAGAGCATTTTTAATGACACTTTGTGATAATACGTTGGAGCATAATCTCATGGAAGCCAGCATATTTAAACCTTCAATATAGTTCTTAGCTTTATGTTTATCCCCACTTAAACACATCCACCCACAACGAAAACCGGCGAGTTGATGGGATTTGGATAAGCCGTTAAATGTAATCACGAACAAGTCAGGTGCCAGAGATGCGATAGAAACATGCTCTAAGCCGTCCATAACGAGCCTGTCGTATATTTCATCAGAAAAAATAACTAAGTCATGCTGCCTGGCAATTTCAACAATTTCCAACAATAATTCTTTGGGATATAAAGCACCGGTAGGATTATTGGGGTTGATAATGACAATGGCTTTGGTGCGGTCTGTTATCTTTTGGCGGATATCGTTAATGTCGGGATACCATTGAGCCTGTTCATCACAATAATAATGAACCACAGTTCCGCCGGCAAGAGTGGCAGCAGAAGTCCACAAAGGATAATCGGGTGTGGGAATAAGGATTTCATCGCCATTGTCTAATAATCCCTGCATCGTCATGGAAATTAATTCACTTACGCCATTTCCGGTAAATACATCCTCAATGCCCACATCAGGAATATTCTTTATTTTGCAATAAGAAACAATAGCTTCCCTTGCCGGTAGAATTCCCTTGGAATGAGAATAGGCTTGGGATAATTCATTATTTTGGATTAAATCCTCAAGGATATATTTTGGGGCGCGAAATCCAAAGGCAGCAGGATTACCGGTGTTCAGTTTAATAATATCGACTCCCTGATTGGTCATGCGGTCTGCTTCATCGGCAACGGGTCCTCTGATGTCATAACCTACGTGGTCTAGTTTTCTTGATTTTTCAATAGTCATAATAGCGTCTCCTTTCTTTTAAATAAGCGAATTAAAAAAACCTAAGCTACTAATATCATAGCTTAGGGCGAATTATACATCCGTGGTACCACCTAAATTCAGAAAATCTCTGCACTCTGCCGGTACGAAACTTATAGAAAACATAGTTTGATACCGCTTCCATTATAACGGTTGGAAATCCGATGAGGCCTACTAAACGGAAGTTGTTCGGTTCATGGCTCAGAAACTGCTTCCATATACCCTTCACGAAGACTCACACCTGCCATCTTCTCTCTTGGCTTTGGGGAATATGTACTCCTTTTCATCATAGCCTTTCAATCTTATTTTGCTTATTGGAATTGATTCTACTATATTTTGATAAAAATTGCAACTATAAATTTTGATTTCGCCTCCTTTTTGACAGATGGTCATGGGATGACTATAATGAAATTTAAAGCTTAAGCTGCATATTATATAGTGCCGACAGTGATTTTATTTTAGGGGGAGATGATTATTTTGGAAAGATTTATTACAATTCATTCACCTGAATTGTTGAAAATAAATGATGAACAGGGAAATATATTTTTTGGCGGCAGCCAAATGTGGTATCAGAGTTATTGGCAGCGAGAGTCAGGCTGTGGTCCGACAGCTTGTACGAATCTACTGTGGTACTTGTCAAAAACAAGACCTGATTGTGCTATGCTGTCTGACGGCGTCAGAAATCGAAAAAAGGAGTTTCTGACCTTGATGGAAAAAGTATGGGAATATGTTACTCCGGGGAGAATGGGCATTAATAATACTAAATTGTTTGTTACCGGGACGCAGCGATATGGGAAAGATTGTAATGTTCATTTGAAGTGTCGTATATTAGATATTCCTATGGCGAATTTCGCCGTGCCAAAATTTGCCGTGCCAAAGTCATGTCGTCCTTCCATAGAGCAGGTTAGCCTTTTTTTAATAGAAATGTTTGAAAAAGATTTACCGGTTGCTTTTCTCAACTTATCAAATGGAAAGTTGGAGAATCTGGAGAATTGGCATTGGGTAACACTGGTAGGATTTGATGCTGATAAAAAAGTGGCTCTGATGTACGATCAGGGAAAATGCCGAAAAATAAATATTGAGTTGTGGCTTAAAACAACGGTGTTGGGTGGCGGCTTTGTTGCGGCAGATTGTAATGAGCCATAAAGAAAATATACCCTCTTGACGTGGTCATAAGGGTATGTTATAATCCAACTGTACTAATGCGCATAGTACAGTTAGGGAGGTGGAGGCGTGTTTCAGATTGATGTAATGTCGAGAACACCGGTTTATGAGCAACTCGTCGAACAAATAGAACAATTGGTATTGATAGGACTGTTAGAGCCGGAAGAGCAGCTGCCCTCTGTCAGGCAACTGTCCATAGAACTATCTATAAATCCTAATACAATTCAAAAAGCTTATTCGGAATTAGACCGCAGAGGACTTCTTTTTTCAGTACCCGGCAAAGGCTGCTTTGTTTCCAAGAATCTGGAGAATGTCCTTTCTGCCAGACGGGATATCAGGCTTAAGGATCTTAGGGAACTTGTGATAGCGTTAAAAGTATTGGGACTTTCAAAGGAAGAGCTGCTTAAACTTGTGGGGGAGGCATACGATACAGGTTTGACATAAATGGAGGGAGAGATATGATTTTAGCAGAAAACGTTACGAAAACATTTGATGGTTTTTGTGCCTTAGATAAAATATCCTGCCATATACCAAAAGGGTGTATTTACGGGATGGTAGGCTCTAATGGGGCCGGGAAATCTACATTTTTGAGATTAATAACAGGTGTTTATAAAACAGAAACAGGAAAAATCACCATAGATGACGAGGTGGTTTATAACAATCCAAGGGCGAAGAATAGAATTGCTTATGTACCGGATGAACTTTATTTCCTACCAGGTGCATCTCTGAACAGAATGGCTGATTTTTATGAAGCGGCATATAAGAAGTTTGATCGCGTTTGGTTCCGGCATTTGGCAGATTCCTTTGGGCTGCCTGAGAAGAAAGCCATCAATACTTTTTCAAAAGGCATGAAGCGTCAGTGCGCAACGATTTTAGCCCTTTGCTCTAAGCCGGATTACCTGTTTTTTGATGAAACCTTTGACGGGCTGGATCCGGTTATGAGAAATCTGGTAAAGCGGCTGATTTGCCAGGAAGTGGTGGAAAAGGAGACGACAGTGATTATTACCTCCCACTCACTGAGGGAGTTGGAAGATACTTGTGACCAGTTAGCCCTGCTCCACGAAGGGGGACTGATCTTTGAAAGGGATATCCAGAATTTGAAAACCACCTTGTTTAAAATACAGACGGCTTTTGATGAGGACTATAACCAAGGGTATTTTGAAGGAATTGATATCTTGCATTATAATAAGAAAGGTTCTGTTGTCAATATGATTGTCAGGGGAGATAAGGAGGAGATTACAGGGCATATTAAGCAGAAGAATCCATTGTTGCTGGATATTCTGCCTTTATCTCTGGAAGAAGTATTTACTTATGAAATGGAAGTTTTGGGTTATCAATTTAAAGAACTGCTGGAGGTAGAGAATCATGAATGATAAGTTTGAATTTAAGATTTTTAGTTTCCGGTTATATAAAGATGCACTGAAACAGCTGCGGCTGCCGGGAATTATCATATTTCTTATCTTAATGTTGATTGCTATCCTCATACCTGTTGGCGGAGCGATTAGCTACGGCCAATTACCCGATTATGAGGTCAGCCAGGAAATTGTGTCTTTGCTTACGGTCAATCCATTTTTGGTTTTGTGCTTTTTTATCCTTGCGCCGATATTGGTTTTAAGTTTGTTTCGATTTTTGAATAAACGAAATGGCAGTGATTTTTATTATAGCCTTCCGCAAACTGGAATATGTCTGTTTTTAAGCTATTTTGCGGCAGTGATGACATGGATTATAGGAATTATCGTGGTAGTATCAGGAACAACCCTTATGGTCCTAAGCTTTTTTCCAAGCTACTTTATCATCAACTGGGGAGCCTCCTTTTCCTTTATGCTCAATGTATTTGTCGCCGCCTTTTATGTGGCGGCAGCGGTGGTATTGGCGATGTGTGTGACCGGAACAGGATTTACAAATATAGCAGTAGCAGGACTTTTGCTTTTTGCGCCGCGGCTGTTTATGGCGCTTTTATTATCATGGGTCAATCTCTCACTTCCTATAATAGACACAAGCCATTGGCTGCTGAATCCGTCATTTAATATTGTGTTTGGAACGATGTATTCTGCTTTTTTTGGCAGCGTTTCTACCTCGGGAATATTATTGGGGACAGCAAGTGGGATTTATACACTGGTTATTGGAATACTGTTTTTTGGAGCATCAGTCTGGGTGTTTCATAAAAGAAAAAGCGAAAGTGCCGAACATGCATCACCAAACCGCTTGCTGCAGGGAATTTACAGAATTTCCATTGCAATGATTATATGCCTGATACCTTGCAGGATTATTTTTGAATTTATTACAGCGAGATTACGAATCGATGCGTCGGATTTGTTTGCTGTGATGGTTCTTTACATAATCGCCTTATTTGCCTATTTCCTGTATGAGTTATTAACAACCAGAAAGGTAAGGAATCTACTAAAGGCGGCACCGGGCTTACTCATATTGGCGGGGCTAAACATAGCTCTTATCGGGGGATTAAGCGGCATCAGCCATGTGGTACTCAATCAGACGATTGCTGTGGAAGATATTTCCTATGTACGGTTCGTTGAAAATGCGACAGATGAAGATAATTATTATATCGGAACTGGTAATAGTAAAGATTATTTTGTTTCCCGGGTAGGGGAAATCAGACTATCCTCCGATGAAATAAAGGGACTTGTAGCTGAACAATTAAATGATACATTAAATACTTTAAAAACCGGAAGATATAACACGTTAAGTAACCAGAGGCTGACTCAGACCGTAGCAATCCATACGGATGGAAGAACGATGTATCGAAGGATTTTTGCTTCAACAAAGAACTGCCAGCAATTAGCCGCAGAGCTAAAGGAAAATGAAGCGTATAGGAAGATATACCAGGAGTTACCTAATCTGGATGAGATTCCGGCAACTATAAACTTGCAAAATGGACCTGTATTATCAAATGAAGAATTGCAAGAACTATATGAGTGTTTACGGGCAGAGATTAAGGATATTCCTTTTGAAGAATGGTATCAAGCAGTTACGGAACTAGATTATTCCTATTATGATGTAGTAGATATAATGCATTTGACATTTGCCGAAGGAAGTACAGAATATACAATGGAATTACCAGTTGGCCATCCCTTGAGCGAAACACTGAAGCTCTATGTATCAAAGGTCAATGCAATAGAAGAGACTCGTCCGGAAGCGATTCTTAAGAACCTTGATAAGATTGTGAATACAGAATCTTCGGTAGATTTAGATATATATTTTTATCCTGAGGTAAATAGTGATGAACCGTTTATGAGCGGGAATTATATTATCAGTGAGTTAGTGAATTATGATGAAACGCAGTTGACTGCAAAAACAAATAACTTGACTGATCAAATCCCAGAATTGGTACAGGCGTTGGAGGAATCCGGAGCACGGGAATTTAATCCTGAAGGACCGTTTATAAAGGTGATCTTGTGGACAGAAGCTTATGATGAGAAAGCAGATGGATATGTCTATAATACCTATTACGGATTTTTCCCGATGAATGTTCAGGAGCTGCCAACAGTATTTGCAGAGCAGATGGCAGCATATTAACTTATATCGCCTAATACTTCATTGACGATTTCTCTGATTTCCTCAGCAATACGTTTAGAGACTTCTTTACTCATACCGATATAATCGGCGACTTTCAGAATATCACTCATAGAGGGATTCTTTCCATTGCCGTTAACACAGGTGGCATGCTCACCGCCTATGGAGTGACTATATGTCAGATCATAGGCGGGAGATAAATGCCATGTACCCTGCTCATTATCATAAAGATAAGAAAAGTTCTTGGAATGATCATCACGATTATGGGAAAATACGTTGAAGCACATCAGGCGGTACATTTTTTCCACTTCACTGTAATCCTTTGTTAAATTCAGTGTCAGTTTCATTAAAATATTATAATCCAGATTCGGTATCCGATGTGAAGTTTCCAAAAGGGCACTTACCGAAAGCATGTGTATCTTTTTGATTTGTCCGTTGGCATCTGATACCCGGTCAAATCGTTTTGTACCAAAATAGCCGGCACAATTTTTTGATGGAAATAATCGTGTTTCGGTCATTTCTATCCCGCATTGTTTTGCACATTGTGCGTAACGGTATTCTATGTCGCCAATATCGTCTCCGTCTGCAGCAGAAGCAAACTTTATAATCCACTCCTCCCCCTGATAAGTTGTAAGGATTTTTGGTCTTGCACCACCGGAAGAACCACCCAGACGGAATAATTCATCCAGATTATCTGAGTAGTTGGTTGTGAGAAATTTCCGGCATTCCGCTGCCATGTAATCATAATCTTGTAAGATTCCTTGATTTCCAAGTTCGTGGACTGGTCTGTAGGATAATGCTCCCATCCCTGAATTTCCAACAATTGCAAGCCGGTTCAAACTATCTATAGTATGTGGATTTATTTGTTCACGCAAAAGTAAACGGTCAACAAGTAACCGACCCCAGCCGTCGGGTAAACTGTCGGCAAATACACCAAACAAGCCTTCAAATGGATCTATATTTGGAATAAATACTTTTTTTTCTAAGGGAAGTGAAAAAGGGCTGATAGAAAACCCGTTCTGAAGCCACTGTGTATCATATTCAAAACCAACACAGCGGTTTTTTGCAGTGGCTAAGACCCCCACCTTTTCCTTTCCTATAAATACATCTAGCGTCTTAAATTCTTTCATCGATAATCTCCTGAATAGAGCGATATTGTTTCTTAGTAAATAGGGCATGAAAATCATCTTCATAGCCCAATGCAATTGCCAGCTTAAGTAAAGATTGGAGGGAAATTTCACCGCATGTCTCAAACCTCTTTAGAGAACCTAAACTCACTCCTGACTTTATACTTAATTGTTTCTGGGTAAGTTTTACCTCTTTTCTTCTGCTGCGCATATTATCGGCAATTTCACGACTGATTTCATTTGGTGTTTTAATAGATAAAAATTCTTTGTTCATAGATAATATTTTATACTATTGATTTAAATTTGTCAATTAAAGCTAATATATTGGAATTAAATATTCTGAATTCAATAAAAATCCGCAATGTGCATGGTTTTAATTTCCCCATAATTTCCTCTGGAAAAATCATCGGTACAAAGCACATACTTTGGAGAGTTGTCATGGATGTCAAGTAGCCTTCATATGCTCTTTTTTCTGTTACCAAACTTTCGATTTGCTGCGTAACCTGGATGTAAACTTTATTCTCCGTTTCATGGTAATAAAATCAATTTCTGTGTTATTGAACTTTCCAACATACACATCATAGCCTCAGTGGAGTAATTTTAAGTAAACTACATTTTCAAGCATTGCCGTCATGCTGCCAGAAGAAAGTATGATAATATTTTCAGTTGATAGTTGAAGACTTAAATGAAAAACTAAATTCCAGAATTCCAGCCCCCTTATAATATGCAGAACTGAATTCTGTTTTATACCTTAACAACTTCACGTTTTTGCCTTATGATGAACCTATAAACACATAATCCT
>Ga0153999_1000585_pt1 | contig 15672 bp, 9 predicted proteins | sample TSNC083MetaG_FD_104675 | JGI IMG/M metagenome (GOLD analysis project Ga0153999, IMG submission 104675) | Attine ant fungus gardens microbial communities from North Carolina, USA - TSNC083 MetaG | ecosystem: Host-associated > Fungi > Mycelium > Unclassified | place: USA: North Carolina, Lumber... | reverse complement strand
TTACGAATAAGTACAGTCAGTTAGTGTTTTGGGGACTTGTGTTTGGGAATGGCAAACTTGTGGTAATTTTTTATGACCGAAGCCCTTTTTGGAAAAGGAGGCTTTAGTGCCTAGTATTATAAATATTGTATTTGTGATAACTTTGTAGTTTCAGAAAAATGCAAATCATCTTTTCCTAGACTTAACTTTAGGTAATTTCAATAATTCTATTTATTTTTTTTTTAATTTTACATTAATTTTGTTTAATTTATTGGGTTACTATTACAGACTTTTATACTACTTTTTATAATAGATGAGGGCACGCGAACCCTTGTTATTTTAACAATAATGATTTTTAGTAATTTTGGTTTTTTATTTAATTTAGTTTTAATTAAATTTGGTTGCTTTGTTTTGCTCCACATTTTCTTTATTTTTATCTTTTTTTAATTATTTTTTATTAAATTTGTGGCCCTTTTTATTTTTTATTGGGTTATTTTAAGAGATTTATTTTTGCAATTTTAGTTTTTTTAATATTTTTTGTTAGTTTTTTGCATGTTTTTTATTTATTGAGTTTTTATAAAATTTATTTTACTTTTATAACAGGAACGCAAGGACAAATATTAGAATGTTTTATATATAAAAATATGGTCTTATCTTTAATTTTAAAAAGCTAATATATTGCTCTTCCTAGCTAGTGATTGATAATTATTTTTAATGCAAATTTAGTGTTTAATTATGCCGTATTTAAAAGTGCCTAAAATCTTTATATTCTTTATATATTTACCTAACAAAATTAAATAATAAAATATTAATTTACAACTAAAAGTAGTTAAGTTAAACGTATTACCTAAGTCTAATTTTAAATTAGTAAAAAACAACAAATTATAATTGAATTGCCACCTGTAAAAAATAGAAAACCAAAATAAAATACTAGGAACTATTGCTTTGCTGGTGATGTTTCCATTCCGTTTAGTCAATTACAAGAATCTCTCTGCCTAAGGCAAGGATAAAAAACAACCAAAAACCAAAATCAACTTCAAAATTAAAATTAAACATTAAAAATTAAAAATAAAAAATTAAAAATTTAAAGTAGTTTTTCAGTGCCTCTAATTGAATCTGGAATCAACTTAAGCCTTATAAGGCTATAATACCAAAAATGTTTTTAAAGGTTACCACAATTTGTTTTGAGGAAATGATCATTAAATAGAGCCTATAATTTAAGGGTAGAATAATTTCTTGATGAGGAATCTGTAGAAGTTCAAATCTTCTTAGGCTTATAATTTTATATAGTTATAGTGTCAAACCAACAATTACCTTCTCATATTTACTTGCAGCATACCTTTTTAAAATAAACAGATACACTTAGAAGGTTGAAACATATAATAATAAGAGAAGCTAACAGGTCATAATGAGTTGCTTATATTAGGCAATTATAATATCTAATATTTACAAAAGAGTTATATAAATAAAAAAGCTATAAGCTAGATAATAATTAAATTAACTAAAAATAGTCTATATTAACTAAGTATTATACTTAGCACTGTTAAGCTAAAGTAATTAACCATTAATTTAGTAAATAATTTAAACCAAATCCTTTGGAAAATCCAATATTTAATATTTATTAGTATTATGTTATAAACCTCAAAAATGATTTTTAATGTCAACTAGAATCCTACAATAACGGATTGTTGCAACCATACAAATTTTAAAAGCAACAGTAAAAAATACAAAAAACAGTAATTTCATTTAGTTTAATAATACTTGAAAAACTATAATTTAGATTAATCTTTTTATTCTTGTTTAAGTTTAATCTTACAATAGCTGTACCCTTAGCGTAAATAAAACAAGGTTAGGCTAGATCTTAATATTTAAATAATATTCACTGCTGCAATTCTTTAAAGTTAAAGCTTTCTTAAAGATCTATATTATAGCTATTCTATAATAGCCTTTTTATGCTTTAGATCAACTCATAACATTAAGCAAGGTGTGCAAATAAAATTCCGAGGGAAAAGTATTTTTAGGCTGTTGTAAAATTAACAATGGCTAATGGCAAGATCAAACTAAAATTTAGTACTCAAAAGTAAAGCTTAATAATAAATTAAATGAAAAATAATATTAAAAATTAAAACAAATGTTAGGAATAAATATAAACAATATAGCTTTTTTTCTATTAAGCTTACTATTTAATTTAATAGATGTATTAACGGTACTATTACCAGTTTTATTAGCAGTAGCTTTTATGACAATAATAGAAAGAAAACAATTAGCTGCTCACCAAAGAAGAGTAGGACCTGTTAAGTGTTCTGGGAAAACATTATTATGGGAAAAAAACTATCAAACTCCGGGGAAACCTTAAAGACTATAGTACCAAACTGTAAATGAAAATTTATAAGTGGATGGAGTAATGATCCATGTATGGTAATAATCAATAGTATGAGTGAAAACGAAATGGGTTATCGCGGATCTAAGTCAAGGTCGGTCTTATAAACATATCTTGTAAAAGAGCAACGAGTAGACGGTAGTTGGTTACTAGCTAAAATAAGGCTATAAGCTTAAGGTATACTCTAATGGGCGGCTAAAGTCGTTCTCAAATCAAAATCCCTTCTAATCAAGTAAATACTATAAAGTATTATTCTTCTAACTCTACTTTAGGTATAACTACTTTGAATCCTTATTTTATCACTGGTGATGTTGAGGCATAATTTATAGTTTAAAGGAACCAAATAATAAAACTAATTGAACAGTTAAAATAATATTTTCAATTGGTCTGCATAAACACAAATCTTATAATGAATTAAAACTTAATTTTGAGTTGCTAATCGAATGGACAACTCTACTCAAAGTAAGTGTTCTATATCGAGTAGGTTCTATAAATAATATAACAGATAAAATAATACCTCATTTTGATAAGTATCCTTTATTAACGAACTTCTAAAAAATTTTTTAAAATAGAAACCTAATGAACTATAAAGAACTTTTAAGTTTATAAAGATTTAAAAATTACATGCAATTAAAGGGTATTTAAGTTAAAATTTAACAAAAAATTTCCAAAGATGAATACAATAGAAATACCCCGTTCAAAATACAAATAATGTACCCTAAATGGTTTTAAGGGTCTAGAAGTGTAGCTTGTTATAAAGAAAAATTCAACAAAATATAAATTAGGTGTTCAAGTTTCCTTATTCATGAGGGTAAAATTAGTAAACACGAAAGAGATAAGGAATTAATTAATAGTTTTATAAATTACTTTCAAAGTGGTACCTAAGCAAAAAATCTAGGATTACACTTTTTTTTAAACATGCTCTAAAAATCAAACCATTTAATTAAAAATTAGTTGGAGTAAAGTATAAATACTATTTAGATAAAAAGTAGCAGAGTTAATAAAAACTAAGGGATTAAAAAGAATGAGCATCCAATTAAAGGAGGTATGAATAAAGGAAGATAATTAGCTTAGATATTTATTTGTAAGATAAATTTGATACCATGAACACAGTAGGGTATTATGGAATATTACAACCGTAGCATAAATTGGATTGGCGAGCGGCATCCTCTCGAGAGAGATGATTGAAAACAGAACTATATGCTGGGAACTACGCGCATAAGGGTGAACTAGGTTCCAAACCAGTAAAATTTATCCTTAAAGTACAATCAGCAGGGAAGAATGTCAATAATTACTTTCCCCTCAAAGACTACACGTTCTGCAAGCTAATAATGCATGATGATATAGTTTACCACCTAAGTAGCAATACTTATATTAGTCTCTCTTAGCCTCTACTTAAATATTAACGAAATACACTGCTTATCTATTTTATCTTTTGTTAAGGGTGAAGCTGACGTAAGTTATTATACCGGCATATTCTTAAATACAAGTATTGGCCAAAATTTGTACGAACCAAAAACACACAGCAGTTGCGCATTGTGCTAATGTACCTCGTTACATTGTATCGATAATAAATAGTTGGAAAGGAGTTAGTGGTATCTACAAATTAACATTCCTAACATACCGTCTCTTTACTTAATAGGGATCAAGTTATGAGCTAGGTCTGCGTTTAAATACCACTACTTCAATGGCCCAATTAAACATAATTTACTAGCCCTTTTTCTTAAGGGGATAAATTTTCATTAACAGTCATTGAAACTTGTCCACGAGATATGCTACCAGAACGAGAAACTGGTACCTGCTTACATTTCATCCTTTAGTCAATGTTCTTATTAAAAATTCCAAAGATCCGCGAGTTCCAGGTACTCAGTCATTACTAAGTCGGTCTAAAATAAGTGCTACTTTAAAAGTAAAGATACCGTTGTGACACGAGTAACATTGCTTATCGGATAGGATATTTAAACCCTATCTTTGGTAAAGGTCCAATAGTCAAAGCGGTGGAAGTTGCAACATAACAGTCAGGTACAAAGGTATATGTTTACGATGTAAAAAGTTTTACTCTGGTTAATAACAAACCTTTTCGATGTATTAGGAAAGCTCTGCCAATTAACGCTGTCACACTGCCTTCCAAACTAGATACAGGTAACCATTCAAAGGGTATTACTACTACATAACTCCAAAAACAGCAAATCTAAGTAGGTTAATATGTAGAGCCTTAATGTGATTAGGTTAAGTCGCAGATGCATTAAAATTAATAGTAAAAGAAACAGTAATACCTTCACAATCTAATAAGGTTTTATTTTATTTAGCCCCAGTATCAACTTTAATCTTTAGTTTATTAGGTTTTGTTAATTTAAATACAATACCCAAGAAGAAGTAATTTAAAAACCTGGCCTAATTAAAAATTCACTATATGCTGGAAGGTCCTAATATCTTGAATACTCTATATATAGTAACAATTTCAATTTTAAAGGATAATCAGCAGGAAACCAAAATTATATGCTTAAATATAATATTATGAGTAGGATCCTCAGAGACTATACGTGAAATAGTATAAGGTTAGTTAAAATTTTTTTATTTAATTACTTTATATTAAAGATATAGTCCAAATGTAAATATAGAGTTGGGTATCTTTTCTATATTGATTAAATTATAATAGTTAATTAATTTATTTTAATTCTATTTCTTGTTTGCAGGCCTATAAAGGGGATAGCTGTAAAACCATTTTTCTACACAAATTTATTAATAATTAAAGGAACTAAAACTCTAACAGCTCCATAAAGATTAACAAACAGGACAGTACTGGACAGAAGATAAGTCCAATATGGTTCAATGTTAGGAGATTTAACAGCATAGCGATTTTAATTTAAAGGTAAAACTATGATTTTATTTCATATGTCTAAACAAAAATATTTAATTTATCATTGTATTCAATCTTTTGATTAAACCTTAAGATAACCGTGAGAGCTAAAGGGTGTAAAAGAAAATTTAATAAATTCACTAAAGCATAAAAATACGGACATTAGATTTATTCATTTAAAATATCCATTAATTAAGAATTTAAATTAAATAATAAAAATATTCAAATTGTGCATAATCATTCCTAATTATAGTTAAGATAAATTAACCGCACTATATTACCTTACTGGATTATGGACGCTTTACGAGTCATAAAGGTTTTTTAATTAAATTATTTTTACATAATCTTATACTAAGGAAAAGGGTAATAAAAACACAGTTAATTTCAATATTTAATTTATCTTGTGGACTAATAGAATACAAAATCGGTTATATAGAATAAGATTTAATAAATCATCAATACCTCAAGAATGAATAAAATCATATGTAATTTCCTCTATGCTTTATAATTAGAAAATAGCACAAATAGCTGTAAATACTTAATTTAAACTTTATAATTTATAATTCATATAAAAAGATCTACAAAAGAATCACTATATATTAGTGGGGAATTATACCTTTCGGACAAGGATTAACATTATCAGATTTATCATTAGGAATTTTATATACTTTAGCTTTATCTTCATTAGGTGTATATGGAGTATTATTAGCAGGATGGTCAGCAAATTCTAAGTATGCCTTTTTAGGAAGTTTAAGATCAACAGCAGCCATGATATCTTATGAATTAATTTTAAGTTCAGCAATATTAATAATAATATTATTAACTGGATCATTAAATTTCACTACTATAATAGAAAGTCAACAAGCTATTTGGTTTATAGTACCATTGTTACCAGTATTTATATTTTATTTTATTGCTATCTTAGCTGAAACATCTAGAACTCCATTTGATTTACAAGAGGCTAGCCTACTATTATTATACGTATACCGCAAAAGTTGACTAGTCTTAAATATTACTAAGAAACTCGTATCGTAACCACTTAATAGGTTTAAATTGTTAGTGCCAATGGTGAGAAAGCAATTAATTAGTTTGGCCTCTATTGATAAATATCGCTATATGCTGGAATATCCTAAAGACTTGAATACTTAGAACAAAAGTGAAAATTTCAAGTATAGACTTTATTTAAAAAGTTAAGTTTAATTAAAAAGTATTAATGGATAATCAGCAGGAAACAAAATAATAATTATCTAATTGATTTCTATGCTATGCTATACTAAAAACAGATAATATTAAAGTAGGATCCTCAGAGACTATACGCGGTACTTGAATTTAAAGATGATATAGTCCAATCTTTGTCGAAAGGCATAGTAAATATGGTAAAACAAACAAAAAAAAAAATTTTAATTACTCGCTCTTATCTTTTCAAATTTTCACGAGTTTTAATCTTATAAGTTTTATTTTCTTATTTATAATATTTTGGATTCTTTTTTAATTAAGACTGCCATACATTATCTGTGAATAAAAGAAAACAACTGCCCTGGTCAAGTTACAGATATATTAAATCTAAGTGCTCCTATACTATTGCCAGTATAATTATATAAAATAGAAACCTTTCAAATTATAAACTATTTAAATTGTAACTTAATTTAACAAAAGGGGGGAGTTAAAGGGTAATGTTGCCCTATTAATCCGGAATTAATATAATTTAATATAATATAATAACTTAAATAAAAAACTATATATAGGCTCTAAATTAGATCTAGGGACTTTATTAAAGGAATTAGTTTTTTAGTAGTAAAGTAAAACAAAAATATTGCAGATAAGTATATCTAATAGAAATAAGGCTGATCCTAATTAATTTTATTATTTAACAATTTCATAAAAAGATTAAATATCCAAAGGTCAAAGAGATCTATAAATAATGAGTACTTTACTGGTGATATTTAAAAAAACAACCAAAAATTTAAATTCTTCCAATAATTATATATCTTTATAAGTATATCTTTGTTTTATTACTCTAACTAAAGGGTAGTTTATGATCATATCAAAAAATAAACATAGAGCTATAGCAAAAATGAATCGTAAGATTCGTATATAACAAAAAAGGAACATCCTATTTAAGGGAACCCAAAACACAGTATTATTGAGAAGCTATATAAGCTATAAGCAAACCATGACCACTATTTTTCGCCCTGAGTATTGGACACCCTATGAATAGTTTAGGATAATAAAAGCGGCCAGATAAGGGATCGAACATCACGATAAAAATTTTAAAATGGTAAGATTTATTGGAAAAATCCAATATAAAGTTTTTAAGCATGAAAAGCTAGTTAAAGTTTATAAAAATTTAAAAAACCAAGGGCCTATGATTTTAATTTAAATAAATCAACTCTTTTGTAAAATTTCTTAAGATAGCTTAAATAATAAAACTTTTTCAAGGTAAATACTTTAAATTATCTTTAGATTAAAAATTTAAACTTTCTAGCTTAATTTACACATAGAACCAAATGGAAAAATTTAAAATAATTAAAAAATTTAAAGCTGTATTAATTTACAAATTTACCGTTTTGTATGGAATCAGAATTAGTTGCTGGATTCTTCACTGAACACTCATCTGTACCTTTTGTTTTTTTCTTTTTAGGTGAATATTCTTCAATAGTATTATTTAGTTGTATAACTGCTATCTTATTCTTAGGGGGATATAATTTACCTGAAATCTTTATTAATGATTCTTTATTTAATTTACAATCTATAATTTTAGGTTTAAAAACTTGTATTTTCTGTTTCTTATTTGTTTGGTGCAGAGCAACTTTACCTAGATTAAGATATGATCAATTAATCGATTTATGTTGGTTAAATTTATTACCTGTAGCGGTAGCATTTATCATATTAGTACCTAGTATACTAATAGCATTCGATATAGCTCCTTATTAATCAAGTATATAATATATATTTAATCATAAAACTAAATGTTTCATAAATTGAAATTACACCCACTAATTTTCCCGTATAGCTTAGGCTATATATTGGTTAGGCTGCATTTTATTGTTATTGGCTGGCTTAAATACAGTAACAGTAAAAAATATTTCCTTATTGAACATCTAAGGCAACAGGTATTATTATAAGGATATGGATTTGGTATTGGATTTTTATTTGGATTAAATCATCATTTAAATACAAAATTATAGACCATATTAAATAGTTAATATTCCTAACTCAAATGTTCATATTATATATATATTATAAAAGAGAGTTATATTAATTAATATTATATTGCTAAGGAAAGTTAATGTTTTATATAAGGGCAGGTGATCCGATTGGTAATGGTGGTTCTCTGTAAAAGAATTGGTTAATAGCCGTAAAAGGTTCGATTCCTTTACTGCTCACAAAAAATATAGGCAACAAATAATATTTTAATCTTAGATAAAGTGGCAAAATATTTAATACACAAATAATTAATAAGTTAAAGCAATTAAAATACTTTATTAATAAAATTAATGTAATTTGCTTAATAAATACATCTTTCCCTTAGAATAATTTACTTGCTTGCCATTTTTATTTTTATTTTTTTTAAACACCCCATTGTTATTTCTATTTCTATTTCTATTTCTATTTCTATTTATATTTCAATATAAGCAAAACAAATAGCCGCAAACCTAAACTATTTCATAATATATTTTTGTTTTATCGATTACAACAATTATTAATTTTAGTTTCTAGAATACTTGTTTTTAAATGAATTAGTTCTAGAGAAAGACTATGTCATATATCTATAAAATCACTCTTTTTATGCTAAGGCAGTTTTAGTTAGGCTGTAATTATTCAGCTATTATAATTTGAATAGAATTGCAAGTCAACAAAGCAAGTTGCAGCATAATCTTTATAGATAAAACCCCTAAAAAATAACTAAAATTGATAATTGGATATCTATCTATTAGTAAATTTATACAAAATTAAGGCATAAAGAATTGAAAATATTGCTGCTTTACTAATGCTTTTATTCAATTACAAGAAGAGTGTATAGGATTGTATTGGAACCTAGATTAACAAGGGTTAGCTATAAATAGCCTAAAAAGGTTTATTTTTATTTCTATTACTCACCAACAGTAGCAATGCAAGAAGGCAACCAAATTCCAAATAAAATTTTACACCCTGATAAGATTTTTGTTAGTTTGTTTGTTTACTAGTAAAGTAAAGTAAAATATTGAGTAATAAATTATTCTTAGTTTATATAAAAAATATAATAATATTACTTTAATTAAAAAAAATAAATTAATAATAATTAGGTATCAAATGTAATAAAATACAGTCAAATAAATAAATAAAAAAAGTTATGAAAACATTATTCATCTTATCTCCATTAAGTCAATTTGAAGTTACAAGCTTAATAGGCTTAAATGCACCAATATTAGGTCACTTAAATTTAACATTAACAAATTTAGGTTTATATTCTTTATTCGTATTATTTGTAGTTGTAGGTTTACACTACTTAGGTAATAATGAATCAAATTTAATACCAAGTAAATGGTCAATTTCATTTGAATCATCATATGCTAGTTTAAGTTCTATGGTAAGAGAACAAATAGGAGCACAAAGTGAAATATACTTACCTTTTGTATATTCATTATTCTTCTTTATATTAATAGGTAACTTAATATCTAATGTACCTTATTCATTTGCTATAACAGCTAGTGGAGTTGTTTCTTTAGGTTTAAGTTTTACAATCTTTATAGGTGTAACAATATTAGCATTATCTATACATGGTATTAAATTCTTCTCTTTCTTTATTCCTGCGGGAACACCTTTAGCATTAGTACGTGCGCCGTATGAGGACGTGTGTTGTCTGAGATCTTGTCCGATCTCTCTTGTATATTTGACCAATTTAATTGATGCAAGCTGCGAATTCTCCCGTCTCTTTAAGCTAATAAGTTATTGAGAATGGATAGCTGAGAATAAATGTAAAGTATGATTGAGGCTGTCATCAAAAGATGACTTTATAAGCAGGAATAGTCATGCCGAGGTTAACAAACCTGATACTCATAAACGCCTCCAGGCTACGGAAAATATCTTAAGCAGAATATATCGGTATTTTTCTAGAATTGCTTATATTAATGGTACTAGTATTATAAGTTGTCAAATTTCTAGACGTTCTTCCCAAATAGGAAGTCATAAATATGAGCAGGCGGCTAAAACTATATGGACCCTAAACACAACACATAGTCAACTTCGGGATTCAACCGCCTCTATTTATAAGCGGAAACGGAGCTTCCATAGTAGTATTTATAACACGAAGGGAAGCAGCGATTATACTCCACCCTATAAAGCTTTAGATAATAACAAAACAAACCCGGTAAGAGAAGTAAAACCTGCGAATGTGGGTCAACGAGTCGGGGTTACTACTATCGTTACAAATGAGTTGGAACAATATAGAAAACCGGAACAAAAATTCTATAATCTAATAAAAATTATATCCGATCCACTATTTTTGGTGGCATGCTATGAAGAGATAGCAAAGAAAAAAGGTAACGTGAGTCCTGGGTCCGACGGTTATACTATCGATGGTTTAAACTGAAAATGGTTTGTTGAAACTGCTGATTCTATCAGAATTGGAAATTTTAACTTTAAGCCGAATCGTAGAGTTTATAATCATAAACCAGATGGACGTCACATACCTCTAGGTGTAAGTTCTACTAGAGATAAGATAGTACAAAAGGCACTACATGCTGTTCTTGAAGCTATCTATGAACCCCTATTTCTTAATTCATCTCATGGTTTCAGACCCAAAAGATCTATACACTCAGCACTCCTAAGACTATATTTAGTAGGACATCAACATAACTGAGTAATTAAGGGAGATATCACTAAACCAAAACCAAAATGTTTGGACCCTCACGAAATTATATTGACCCGAATAAAAAGTAAGATAGGAGATTCTAAAATAATTGAACTCATCACTAAATTTATTAAAGCAGGATACATTGAATCTGTCAAGCTTGTAAGTTATAATAAGGGAACTAGCCCGGGAGGGTTGTTAAGTCCCTTACTTGCAAACATAGTTTTACATGAACTGGATAAATTCATGGATAGTTATACTAAACAAAACCCTTTAAAAGAAGGGAACAAAATAAATCCTAAATATAAAAAACTAGCAATACACAGAGGAGGTTCAATTGATCCTGTAGAAAAACTGAGAATTTTAAGAAAAATGAGACTAACAAGGAGAACATTAATTACGGAGCATAAAATAGCCCTAAAAAAAATAGAATACATTAGATACGCTGATGATTTTATTGTTTTAGTTAGTGGGAGCATACAAGATGCCAAAAATATTCAACAATTAATTAAGGACTTCTTAAAATCTAATTGTGGTTTGGAACTAAATATGGAAAAATCTGTTATTAGCAATATGCTAAATGATAAATGGTCTTTTCTAGGTGCCGATATAAGAAAACTGAGAGCAAAACCCGATTGGAGAGTTAAACACGTAGATGGGGAAGCCGGAGGTGTGTATAAACTTATGGTTAATGCTCCCATAAATAAAATAATAATGGAGCTTAAAAAAGGAGGGTTTGTTAGACAGAATCACCTTGGAGCTGTTTTATCCCAAGCACACACTCCTATTGTTAATCTGACTCATTATGAAATATTATCATTTTTCAATTCAAAGATACATGGTATATTGAACTTCTACAGTTTTGCTTCTAATAGGTTTAGACTTTGGCGCGTGATATGGTTATTGAAAGCCTCATGCGCTTTAACTTTGGCTCGAAAATTAAAACTAAAAAGTATTAAACAAGTTTTTAAACGTTTCGGATCCAACTTAAAGTGTCCTGATACTGATGTAACACTATTTTATCCAACTTCACTAAAAGTTTTACATGATTTTAAATCAAATGCTGATAAAAAAAAAGTAAACCGTTTTTAACAAACCTGAACGGCTAAACTTAAAAAAAAGCTCATTTGAGAAAACATGTCAAATTTGTGGATCCTCTACATACATAGCCTTAAATCCGTAAAGAAAGTAAGAGCTAAATACAAAAAAGGAGATAAAATATCTTTTGCTGAATTTAAAGGTGCTCTGAGGAGCCTATTTGTGAGCTGCTTTACCATCATGAGTATAACTATAAATTGTATCATAAAGGCGAATTAAATTATGCAGAATTAAAAAAAAATAAGTGAATATCGGTAATAAACTAATTAGATTAAAAAGAAAAACAAAAATTATAACCCTTTTCTATTATGGATTACGTGTCATCGTGGCGAGCCGTATGATGGGAAACTATCACGTACGGTTCTGAGGGCAGTTCTTAATTATGGCTGACCCCTACCTTTATTAGTATTAATTGAATTAATTGTGCGCCATTGCGCTCTGTTTTGTTTTGGGAAAAACTTCCTAAACATTGTTCATGTATGTTTTCGACGACGGTGTTAGGTCGAGGGAAAACCCGAGGCTGAACTTAGCATCACCGATTAAAGGAGAAATTAGACCTAAACAGGATGGTCGAGTTGTTCTTCGAGTCGATTCTTCTAGGGTTAAAGCTACACTGCTTGAAGTCTATCCATCAGGGGCCTCTCTCAATGGGCATCTGCTTGCCTGCTATAGGCAGATTGGAGTAATTATGTATCCAGAAATTAAGGATCGGAATATGAACTACTCTCAACCGGATTGCGTACACAATCTCAAGATGGAGAGTGGACAACCTAAGGAAGATGTGGGACAGAACTTGAGAACTATGGGATTGCCTAAGGTCATAAATGACTATGGTTACAGAGGAACCGTTGTACCCGCTGGTTCATTCTTGAACTTATACTGCTCTTCGAAAGTAGAGACAAGGGGAAGGGTTTCAGGTCACATTATTAGAATGTTTTCTAGCGACGCTGGGAACCCCAGTACAGTTAAATCTGACGTTTCCGGAAAACTTATAAGACTTGCGGAACATTGTATAAATCATCCGGATGAATCGGTTAGATCCGATAAAATCTATAAAATGATGTACGATCATAATCTATATGAGATTGCATATAACAAGCTAAAGAGTAACCCGGGTAATATGACTCCTGGTATTACTCCCACTACGCTTGATGGTATGTCTAAAGAAGTTATTAATGATATTATTTGTAGCCTAAAGGATGAATCTTTTAAATTCTCACCTGGTAGAAGCTTTGAGATTCCCAAGGCAAACGGTAAATTAAGACCGGTGACGCCTAGAGATAAACTAGTTCAGGAAGTGATGAGAATGATTCTAGAAGTCATCTTCGAACCGACATTTACAGATTCTAGTCATGGTTTCCGAACTGGTAAAAGTTGTCATACAGCTTTAAAAGATATTCGTGAAAAATTCGGTGTTGCAACATGGTACATTGAAGGCGATATCTCTAAATGTTTCGACTCCATTGATCAAAGAATTCTGATGGATATTGTGGAAGATAAGATTTTGGACAGAAGATTCACTAACCTTATATGGAAAGCTATTAAGGCGGGTTACTTTGAATTTAAGGAATTTAAACAATCCATCGTAGGGACTCCTCAAGGATCCATTATCAGTCCTATTCTATGTAATATCTACATGAACAAACTGGACTTATTTGTTGAAAAATTGAAATTAGAGTTTGACAAAGGTATAAAACCCCGGGCTAATCCAGCTTGGTGTAGATTTAGATACTTGAAAACTAAATCCGCTTGGAAAAAGCATTCTCATAATATGATGATGTCAGTTCCTTCCAAAGACCCATTTGACGACCAGTTCAAACGTCTGGTGTATGTTAGATATGCTGACGATTGGATTATTGGTATCAGAGGATCTAAAGAAGAAGCTATCGGAATCCTGAATAAATTGGAGAGATTTCTTAAATCCGAACTAAAACTAGATCTTAGTATTGAGAAGACTCTAATCACCAATGCCAGAACGGATAAAGCACTGTTTCTAGGAACTAATTTGTTACGAGCTAGCCATCAGACTCTCTCTAGTAGTAGATTTGGATTTGTTAAAAGAAACGGTAGAGATATTAGAATGGAAGCTTCACTTGATAGAGTGTACAAGAAGCTCAGCGAAGCAGGTTTCGTTAAAGATAGAATACCTATCCCTCGATTCCTTTGGTTGGCCTATGATAAAGATGTAATTATTACTTTGTATAATTCAGTATACAGAGGTATCATTAATTATTTCAGCTTTGCTAATAATTTTAATCAGCTGTCAACTTGGACACACTACATTTTAATTGTTTCTTGTGCTAAACTTTTAGCCGCCAAATTTGAATTGAGATCTCAAGCTCGAGTTTACAGAAAGTTTGGTAGAAGTTTAAAAGGCTCTGATTCAGTAGGTTTTGTTCCTGCCGTTTATGGTAACAAACCATGGAAGTTTAAATCTAAAGCATCAATACTTTATATGCAGAGAAATTGTCTATCGCGACACTCCAAATTTTAGTTTGCGGTAATTGTGGTTATGGATATCGAGTGGAGATGCATCACATCAGACATCTTAAAGATTTAGATCATAATACTAGGATTGTTGATGCCTTAATGGAGAAGAGCCTTTATGTCGAAGCTGTCATTTAGACTATCATAAAGTTTATGGTCATAAAAAATAATGCGCAAGTTAGAAATGCGACTGGAGAGCCGTACGATGGGAAACTATCACGTACGGTTCGGGAAAGGAGGTATATGCTGGTTAAAGGCTTATATCTCTAGTTCATTCATATTTAGCTAGAGCTGTATCTTTAGGAGTACGATTGTTTGCTAATTTAGTGGCTGGTCACACACTATTGAAAATTTTATCTACTTATTTATATGATTTATTCACAGGTAGTTTAATTGTAGCTATAATTACTTTAGTACCTTTCACTATATTCTTAGCTTTAATCGGTTTAGAATTAGCTGTTTCATTAATACAAGCATTCGTATTTACTCTATTAGTTTGCTCTTACTTAAGAGATGCTATAGAATTACATTAATTGTTCCCTATCTAACCTTAATTTTTATTACTACCTTAAGTAAAGGATAAGCTTATTTTAAGCTAGCATATAAATTATAATTTCTAATCTAATAAATTTGGAGAATTATAAATTAACCCCCCAGTATTAAAAAAGTAGGAGAGGTGAGCTGAGTGTTTAGTCACTGCCAGCCCCGGGAAATTATGTTAGATAGAATTTCGTCCTTCTTAGATACCTTTTAACTTAACTTTAACGGACAATTTTAACTGATGTGATTTTAGTATTTCTGTGTTGTTGACCTTCACCACTGGGATGACACCGAACTCGATCTTCATTGACAAGTTTTAAAGAACTATTGACATCTTTGCTTTCGATGTTGCCTAACGCTATACAATGGCTTAATAAAGAGATGTGCTATAATTTGGGATCCTACTTTTACGCTTTTAGTCTCATGCGCTTTTAATTGCTCTTGCCATTTATGGGATATAGGATATTAATAAATCGTTTTATTTCAAGGGTATAG
>Ga0153999_1000582_pt1 | contig 15737 bp, 16 predicted proteins | sample TSNC083MetaG_FD_104675 | JGI IMG/M metagenome (GOLD analysis project Ga0153999, IMG submission 104675) | Attine ant fungus gardens microbial communities from North Carolina, USA - TSNC083 MetaG | ecosystem: Host-associated > Fungi > Mycelium > Unclassified | place: USA: North Carolina, Lumber... | reverse complement strand
TTAAAGCACTGTAATTTATCAATTTTTCAGTAAAACGTAACTAAAAGCATAACTAATAAATGTATAAATCGTTGAAATCCCTTTATAACACTACTTCTACGCTTCTTGTTTTTTCACAGAACTCATGATAAAATAAAATATAGAATAGACTCTTGGATTGTTTATCGTTCTGGAATATCTTATTTTTACCCTCAGCTAGCGGAAGTGTAAATCAAGTACATTTAGAAACTGAAGATTCCAACATTGTATTCCCATTTGCTGATATTACTTACACCCCTAATGAGTGTCGATTTGTAAGAGCATTTAAAGAAGATTGTCTCAAAGGTGAGCAAGAATTAGTTAACTATTTTAAGCAAATGCGAGACAATGTCCATATTTCTGGGAAAAAGCGTATGCTTAAATTGCGTGAAGCTTTCGAGGATAAGTTGGACGAGAGCGATGATATTTAACTCTATTTCTTTTAAAAATTGCCATATATCAGCATTAAAAAAGAGTTGAAACTTATATTCATCTTTTAAAATAATAAAGTCTTGTATAAAATCTTTTTCTTTTAAAATTCTTCCGTCAGTTCAGTAAAACGAAATGCTTTAACAAATTTGAATAGTCGATAAAATTAATACTCAACAAGAAAATATCAAACCAATAGCTGTCCAAAAAAGTTTAGCATTTAAAGCTTGATAATAAAAAATCACAGGTAATTACCTGTGATTTTTATCTCTTCTACTAGAACTAGCTTTACATTAATTAGATGCACTAATAGGGACTGTGTCCATTGATTTTATGGATTCAGCAACTGGTATTACCCCTTTTCATTTTTGGATCATTTTTAAATCCTAGGGCAATTTCTACATTATCATTAGTGAATTCTTTAACTACTTTAGGAACTTTTTCTTGCAATTCTATAAACTGTATCCTACTGTCTGCAGACTAAGCCCATATATTTCCAACATACCATGAGGCTCCTGCCACAAAAGGTGCATAGGTCCAAGCAGCACTACTATTATATGGAGGATTAATATAAGTCCCTTCGCCAGGGTTAACTACTGTTCCATGAGTCGGATTATTCCATACTTCAGATCCGCCAATATACATACTATCTCTTTTTGATATCCAATAAAGAAGGTCTACTGACGGATTTGTGGTTTCGTATGCATAAGGTGTATAATGGATTCCACCATAATTAACATCCCAAACTCCAGCTGCATAAGCATCATGGCCCAATTTCATCTCATAGATTGGAGGAACCGACCCATCTTCTCTTTTAAGAATAGAAACCTCAACAATATTTAAGTTTCCGCTCATTTTCAAATTTTTCAACGTCTTGGCATCAGGATTGTTATCAGAATCTAAAGTAGCGATTTCTTTGTTGTTTTCAGTAATTGTGACCTTCCCATGGACATATACTCCACCAGGTATTTTAATAAGCGTATCTGAATCCTTTACCTTATCATTGTTTATCAATACATTAGGGATTTCTTGATTTGTTTCTTTTTTTGAATCTGCATGAGCAGTACACGCTCCAATAATTGTAAGCACTAAAATACTTCCTAAAGCAATAAATTTTTTCATTGTTTTCCTTTCTTATTTTAAAATGAGGGATTTGCTTTCAAATCATGAAGAATTACCCCACCACCTTTATTATTAGTCCCTCCAGATACATAAGAGATGTTAAATGTAATTCCGAAATTAGGTTTATCTTGAATCACACGAACATACAAGAAACCAGAATAACTTCCCTTACCATTCACAACAATCTTTGCTGGATACTCTTCAATGATTAAGTCTGTCAGAGAATGTAGAGATTCTGTGAGCAACTGTTGGGCAGTTATTCTATTCTTGATATACTCTTTCAAATCAACGTTATTATTGGTTTTATTGATAAATTTGAAAGGGATTTTTAATAGTCGATTTCCCGAATTATCTTTTTCGAGACTCCAATTTTCAATAATAAACTCACTCTTTGTTCCGATGAAGTCTTTTCGGTTTGGGATATCAGGGTCTGATTGTTCAACAATCAATTCCCCTTCCTTTACTTCATCTCTCATTTTCTTATAGTTGAGGTAACTTTCTTCATCAGGAAAACTATCTCGTCCTGCCTCTTTCCTAGATGCAGAGGTTTCAGGTCCTGCACTAATTGAAGTTTTTGTTGTAGCTGGTGCAGATGCTGTATTTGAAGTTTTATTATATGATTGACTAGCTAAAGCAATAGTAGATACGCCAGCCAGAATAGCTAAAGAACTAAGAGTTAAAATAATTTTATTTTTTCCATTTTTTTTCATTGTTTTTCCTTTTTGGAGTTAGAGTGAAAGCAGTAATTAAGTATTCAGTTTTTTAGAAAGAGTCTTATTTTGTCTAGGATTTCAATGTTTCAGACAAGATGTTGAAGTGCCCCTACCTTTATTTTATCCTCGTTGGCCGATTTTTTTACTTTTGTTTTATTAAATAATTGTTGAATCCTGATTTGAATTAAAAGTGAACTTTTCCTTATTTTTTTAAAGAATAAGTAGTTATTAAGTTTTCGCTACCTTTAAAAGGTACAGCATCCTTATCCCTAATTGTGAGTTTTAAAGTAGGGTATTTTATTCCAACTTTCTTCATCTCATTTAATATTTTATCAGTATATGGAGTTATATCTGACTTTATTTCATCAAAAGATTGTTGGTTTATTGGTGAAACTTGTTCAAGCTTTAGTATAAAATTATATTCAGTTGCTTGTTTGGGCCTGGCACCTAATGGAGCTCCAGTCATTTCATAAGAGGTTTTTTCTCCAAATATTTTCTTTAAATCTCCAAAATTATCCTTAGCAGTTTGACTAGAAATTTTGAATTGTTCGTAGGAATCATACGTCTTGGGAGAGGTGTTTTTAGAGTTGTTTGAGCAACTACTTAATATCCATATAAAGGAAAAAAGTAAAAGACAAATTATAGATTTTTTTTTCATAGGTATATTTTACTATAAGTAGTGATTAAAAGTAAGTACTATCACGAATTTTATAAAACTAAAACAGCAATCATTGCAACGAAATACAAAGCGACCATTCCTTCAGCAGCAATTGTAACTGAAATTGCTTGTGGTGGTTGTACTATCATACTAGAGAATGTCTCCATCCATCTAATCAGATTTGTTTCGTCAGAAGCATCTTGTACAGGAACTGATAATTTTAATAAGTTGTTATAGTTTTTTAGATCATTAGGTTGTACAGAAGTAACGGTATCTCTTCTTAAATAAACTTGTACTCTCCATTCCAAAGATACTTTTGTTCCGTCAGTTGGACAATACTTATAAGTAATCTGAATACCTACGTCTGGTTCTTCTGGTCTACTTGCAGTAATGACTTTGATAGAACCTGTTTGTATCTTAGAAGCTATATCATTATATAGTTTAAACTTCATTTTATCAATAGGAAGTTGAATTAATCCATAAAACTTATTCCATGAAGTAATAGATTCATCATTAATTTTTCCATTAGAAATTTGTATGACGTTTGGCCCCTTATCAGGATTAATATCAGCACTTTCTGTTAACTTTACATAGACATTGTAAGGAGGGGAACTTATCATTTTTTCTTGGTCAAAACTTACCGTTCCTAAAATTGGTTTTTTCAAGATAGGCATTAAGTCTCCAAGGGGCATTAATTTCTTACGAGCCTTCTGTATTTTATCATCCGCAAAACCTGCAAAGCCACTGTCTCTTCCTGATAAAGCAACTTTGTCAATATCGACTGCTCCTTCACCTGACCCAATTGAAAATTCATTAAATTGATCAAATGACCACAGCTGTGGCATCCTAAACCCTAGGTTCCCACTATAACCTGTTGACATGTCTGACACAAATGCAAAAGTCGCAAATCCCTTTTCCATAACTCGCTGACATACATTTCGTGTACCATAAATACCTACTTGATAACCAAAGGCTTTCAGCCCATTAAATATAGACTCAAAATAAGGGATTACCGTTGCACCGATATCACCATCTTGGATATCGACATCTACTGCGAAATATATATATGTACCAATTGGGATACTTAAATCTGTTGCAGTTTTACCAGCTATTTGAGCATCTGATGTTCCTTGCGATGAAGTAAAGTAGTCTTGTTCCCAACCGCCATCTTGGTAGATGGGGAAAACACTCATTCCTGCTGAAAATATATTTTGAAGCTCTTCAAATGTTAAAAATTTATCGCGTTTATTAGCTCCCGTTCCTACACTACCTGTTAAATACCGTCCTACGGTATGAAAACCATTTTGGACTAGTGTCTGAATTTGAGCTTGCGATAATTGTGTGGCAGTATCAGCACCTGAGGCAGATCGGTTAGTGTCACCAGCGCTGGAAAGGAGTCCTTTCATCACTGAAACATCCGCAACTGAATTGGCAGGAGAAATCGCCATAAACTCTTTATATTTTAAAACAGCTTGACCTACTTTGGAATCAAAGTAGTTAATGTAGCTTGAATTAGTGTCAAAACCATTTACATAGAGGGCATCTTGTAAAATCTCAACAAAGTCGCTAGTATCCCCTTCTTTAAGCGTTGGAGTCTTCAAAGTAGTTGATGGACCATAAACTCCATTGGCTTCGCCTACCTTCATCCCTTCAGCTTTTTGAAGCGCATAAATTAACGCAGTATTTGTATCTCGCTGATAAATTCCATCACAAGGAAGAATTCCAAAATAAGCATGATAGTTTTTGTTTAGCTTTTGTTGCATTTCACGAACTTTGGGATCACCTCCAGGGACTAATACAAAGGCGCTCATGTCAAATAAAGATTTTGCCCACATTGCATTTAAAATACCGTCAGGATCAAAACCTGCATCTCCTTGGAGCTCCAAAATAGCCTTTCTGGTATAGTCTGAATATACCCCATCAAAACCACCAGGAGTTATTCCCTTACACCAGAAAGCTCCTTGAATTAAGTAAACCAGATTCCCTTCATAACCATTTATTAATTTAGGAGTCGCTTTCTCATCATAATATTGTGAGGTTTTATTTCCGAAATTAGGAGAGATTTCCTCTGGCTTCACACCTATTTCAAGTTGAAGTCCTTCAATTAAACTATAAATGGTTGGCCATCCAGTTTTCCCGTCTTCAGGGCACTTATCAAAAGTTGAAACTGAACCATAGGTTTTGTTTAACCATTTTTGGGTTCTTAATACTTGTTCATCTGCCATTTAAGATCTTCTTTCTTCTAAAAGAGCGCAACTTAAATCAATAAGTAAGCGTTAACAACGATTATGATTTAATATTATTCTTATTTAACTAAAAAATCAATAATTTATAGTGTTAAATCTTTTTTACATTGAAAAAATAATGAATAAAATTAAGAACAAATAAATCTGATATCAGATTTTTGAAAAAAGGCTCGAAAAATTATATAAAAAAAACATACTCTGACGAATCGTGTCATAAATCAGAATACGCTTTTTGCTTTTGTTTAAGGCTCTTCAAGATTAACATAAATTCTTTATATAAACAATTTATAACATACAGTGACAATAAGGTTCAATAGCGTTCTCATAATGTGTTATTTCTAATTTTTGTTAAAACAAATACTCAATAAGGTTCTCCTTAAACGTAGTTAAATACGTAGTTAAAAATATAACTATAAATTTTTGCCAGGCAAGGGGCTGTGTATCTACGATATACAGTTTTTATTTTTCTTAATTCTCTCTTACCTCACTTACGCGAGAATTAATTAATAAATACTAATTCTGAACTATTCTATAGATTTTTTTAAATTTTGCTTAATTTATTTCATAATTACTAATTCTAATTTTTATAAAAAAAGCTTGTTAAATGCTCACGTTCTTTAAATGGGAAAGCATACTTATCCAAATTTTTGAGATATGAAATCAGATATTTTATCTCTACTTCGTTCATTTCATATAATAACATCCTGTATCAATAAAATTCGATAGTCTTGATTTTTAATATACATCATGTTTTAGACCTTCAATATGGTTCAATGAGATTCAATTAAAACGTAGTTAAAAAAGTAATTATATATTTTATTAGCCGGGTACTATATATCAAATTATAAACTTATTTTATTATCTCAATTATTTTTATAAAATTAGAACACCTTCAACAAATTATAATATATTTATCAGAAAATTGTCATTTTCCGAAACGTTGGTTTTCAAAAAAATAGAGAGCTACTTCTTCAACAAAACTTTTCATATCTTTTCTTGAAAGTGAAACGTGATATAATACAGAAAGAAATTATAAAATTTTCGGGGGTTACTTTTTTATGTTCATCTCGCATTTTTCAAAATGGAAATGGTATAAAATATATTTTACTTTTTATCATTCTATTTATTTCAAGCATATGTTATCAAGGACAAGAAAGACTATAGTTACTTTTGGTGTAATTTTAGCAGTTGCATTGCTTGCTCCCTATATATTAACTGGGAATAGTGTAGCATGGGTTGCAATGATATTTCTATTACTATCACCGTTTTTGTATCCTCTAATATATTTATCCTATTACTGCCCCCGTACACTTGTTTGTTTCTACTTCATTCCCTCAGAAAATGAACAAATAGAAATAAAAAAATCTTTTAACATGACGGAAGTGAAAAATTATAAATTGTCTCTCAACTTTTACGACAATGTGTTAAATGACCAATATGATGCATTATTAGATACTGAAGAATACTTTTTAATTTACAGAACTATTCGTAAAGCTTTAGTATCTGAACCTTTGACTATACTCGTTATTGATAAAAAAGAGAATCGGAAAGTACTCGGAAATGATGATCAGGCTTTTTTAGATTTTATGATTCCAAAATGCAAACATTATGTAAAAAAGAGATGATTATATCATCTCTTTTTTACCATTATGAGAGTAATTGAGGGATATAAGCTGTTAGGAATGTCACTATTGCGGCAGTCAACAATTCAGGACTAGCGAACGCCTTCAACATAGCTTCTTCATTAACACTAAATTTACCATTTTTAATACTGAATGCTATTCCTTTTCCTTCATGTTTGAACTCCGTTGCTGCTTTAGCAGTTATTTTTATGTAGGGTTCTTCCATTAGAACAGTGGATGTATCAAAACTTATCTTACCATTAATAAAATCATTATCAGATGTGATAGATTTTATTGCATCCTCTGGTGATATGGTTTCAATTGGCCGAGTCTTAAAGGTATGATGTCCTGGATCTTTACCAGAAGAAGCTCCTTGATCAATAGGAGTTCCACCGATAGGATACTCTACAAACTGATCAAATGCCCAATTTTTAGGCATCTTGAAGCCTAAGTTTCCACTCCAGCCATAAGACATATCTGCTACAAAACTATAATTCATGCCAAGTTCTTCACCATGAAGACACACATTACGAGTTCCGTAAATTCCAGGCGAATACTCAGTATCGGCCATTGAATTAATGACACCAATGATATAAGGAGCAATAGTTCCCTCTATATCTCCATCAAGAACGTCGACATCAACCGCGAAATAGATTGTTGCGCCACTAGGAAAACCTAGTTCTCTTGCAGCTGCAACTGCTAGAAATCCATCTTTATAGCCTTGACTACCATTAAAGTATTTTAACTCATAACCTCCTTTTTCATAGATAATGAAGAAACATAGTGTATTCTATCTCTTTTTAACTCATTAATAATGGATTGAAATAGAGAGGCTAGAGTGTTATAATTAAAATGTAAGCGGTTGGAAAATAGGAGAAAAAAATGAAAAAAGTAAAAAAAAGTTATTTGATGGTTATTCTTTCATCTGTATTGGCATTTTCTATCTTGTTAAATGTTAAATTAGCCTCAGCAAGTGAAGTGACGGATTTAGGAGATGGATTCAAGGTACAGTTGATTGAAAAACAAAAACATAATATAAACAATGTTTACAATCCAGCATTACCAGTATTAGATAACCTGGTGTCTCCAATCGTTAGGGGAGCTAATAAACCTACCAAAAATTGGAATGTGAAAACTCAAGGAGTTTATAATATGCAAGCAAGTTGGGGAGGTGGAAGGAATCTTTACTCTAATTACAATGTAACGGGGGATGTTTATTATCCATACTACTTTATTAATCAAGGCCTTCACGATATGGTAGTTTATTTAAAAAACTCTTCTAACAATTCTATTTTGTATAGTTTTACCTTGGAAAAAGGGACATCTCTTAGATATCTCTTATCAACCTCATCTTCCTCATCAAAATTTTATTTCCAATTTTATAGTTCAGGTGACTATGTATTCTCTGGATATGTAACACATGGGTAAAAAAAGGATAGCTATTTATTCAATAATTATAATAGTCATATCGCTTACAGTTATAGTTGCTTTAAATCTTCATACTGGAAACAGAAGTAATAAAAATAATAAACCAAGTCAAAAAAGAGAGACATCAATTGAATATATTGATGAGAAAACAGATAAATCCGATGTCAGACTTTTGAAAAAAGAAGAAATATCACATATAAATTTAAAAGATGAAAATCTAACGTTATACTTCCAAGGAGTTTATGAAAGCAAAAATAATATCACTTATTCTTTAGAAGGTAATAATGATGAAGCTGACCTAAAAGTATATATTCCAAACAATAAAACCTCTGATGAGAAGACTATCTCTAAAGATATTTCTGCTTCTTATCTCAGTGATTTAAAAAAATTGAAAATATATGTTGAAAAATAGGTCAATAGTATTAAAAATTATGAGTAATTAAAAAGGATAACTCACATGTGGATTATCCTTTTTTTATTTCATTATCCATTATTCTTTTACCACATTTGGGGCAAAAAATACCACCATATTTTTGAGATTTTTTACATTATCTCGGGAAACTTTGATTAGAGTTAGATACGTAATTAGTGCGTTGTTTATTTCATTAAGTTATTAAGTGTCCCGTATATTCTTCTTACATGACTCACACCATTCAGATGCTTTTTGATTTTTCTACTTTGGACCACTTCTTCAAGATTTACTTTTTCCTTCATATCTAACCAAGCTTTAGATTTAAAAACTATCAAATCTTTATTGCTTAAAATAGAGCAATCATCAACAACTTCCTTTCCTTGTAATAATCCTGGTCAAAAGGAAAAAGGTTCTACTATCGCAGAACCTTTCCACTTATATTAATTCAAATTGTGATTCTAAAACTTCTTCTGAATTAGGCCCAACAAATACGATAAAGGCTCCTGATTCGACATTAAAACTCATATCTCGTTTATAGTAATATAAGTCTTCTCGTGCTAATTCAAAAGACACCGTTTTTGTTTCCTTTGCTTTTAAACTTACTTTTTTATATTTTTTTAGTTCCTTGACTGGACGTACAACAGATCCTGTTACATCTTGTATATAAAGTTGAACGGTCTCCAAACAGTCACGATCTGATTGATTGCTGATACTAATTGTTGCTATCAATTTTTCTGTCATCTCAGAGCTACTCAATTTTAGGTTATTATACAAAACTTCACTGTAACTTAATCCATATCCAAATGGAAACAGCGGTTGGTTTGGACTATCTAAATATTTTGAAATAAAACGTCCTTTATGAGTTTTACTAGTTAATGGACGACCAGTTTTAAATTCATTGTAGTAAATGGGGAGCTGTCCTACATTATGAGGAAAACTCATGCTTAATCGTCCTGAGGGATTGGTATCACCAAACAGCAAGTCTACTATTGCATTTGCTCCCTCTGTTCCTGGAAACCAAGCTTGTAATATGGCATCCATTTGATTGACTTCTTTAGTATAAACCAGTGGCCGGCCACTTATACTAATCAAAATCTTTTTCTTACCTAATTCAATCATTTGATTCATGAAGTCTTGTTGAATCTTAGGGAGTGTGATATCTGTTCGACTCCCCGCTTCTCCACTTTGCATAGTATGCTCACCCATAGCAAAAATTATAACATCTGCAACCTCACCTAATTTCAGAGCCTCTGCTAATGCAGATTCACGTTGTGATTCAGATAATCCAATTGAGTCAATCTGCTCTGCTGTTGCTCCGAACTCTCCTAAGAATGAATAGTCATCTAACATATCGCAGCCTTGTGTAAACTTGAATGATTCAGATGTTAGTTTTTTTTCAAGGACTTCTTTTAATGTGGTGACATCTGTTGTTTTTCCATGAACCGCCCATAATCCGATAAGATCTTGTTTATCCCCATAAGGCCCTACCAAAAGGATTTTATCTTGATTTGGTGTTAACGGCAATACATTGTTTTTATTTTGCAATAGTACAACTGATTCGGCTGCAACTTTTCTAGAGAGAGCACGATTTTTATCAGATAGTAAATTCATTTCTTCATTTTCTTTTGAAGCGCCTCGATAAGGGTCTTCAAAAAGACCTAAATTATTTTTTAATTTCAAGACACGCCAAACGGCATCATCTACCAATTTCGAGGAAATCATACCATCTTTGATTAATGGTTCTAATTGTTTTGCATAGCAACTTGTTTTCATATCAATATCTGTCGTCGCTTCTATCGCTAATTGTGTTGCTTCACGTTCATCTGCTGCTACCCCATGAGCAACTAGCTCTTGGATTGCAGCATAGTCAGAGATAATCACACCGTCAAAGCCCCACTCTTTTCGTAAAATATCTTTCAGTAAAAAATCATTTCCAGTTGCTGGCATACCATCATATGTGTTGAAAGAAGTCATAACTAGTTTACAGCCAGCATCGATAGCTGCTTTATAACCGGTAAGATAGTCTTGTCTCAGCCGACGTTCTGACATGTCTACAGTATTATATTCTCGACCTGCTTCTGCAGCACCGTAGGCAGCAAAATGTTTCACACAAGAGGCTATTCCTTCTAAATTTTCTCCTTGGAGTCCTTCCACCATTACTTTTGCATAATCAGCATTCAAATGAGGATCTTCTCCGGTGGATTCTAGACAACGTCCCCAGCGAGCATCTCGTACTAAATCTACCATTGGTGCAAATGTTACATGAGCACCTGCAGAACGTGATTCTGCTGCTATTACTTGATAAGCCTGCTTAATCAGAGCTGGGTTCCAAGTTGCACCTAACCCTAATGGGATTGGGAAAATCGTTCGGTATCCATAAATGATGTCTGCCATGAATAGTAACGGAACTTTATGGCGACTATTTGCTAAGTAATTTTCTTGAATATGATTTGTTGCCTCTGCTCCTGTTAGATTTAAAACTGACCCGACCAAGTTTACTGTATCTTGGTCAATTCCGAGTTTTTGTTTTGGCCCTACAGCTAAAGCTTCACTTTGAAAAAAGTCTCCTGATAGCTGAATTAACTGTCCGATTTTTTCCGGCCAAGATAGTGTATTTTGTAGTTCACGTAGTTCTTGTTCTTTCATCATTCTCTCCTATTCAGCTTCTCGTTCTGCTTTATATGTCTTCAAATCTAGACGCTTAAACCACGGATACCATAAAATAGGTGACAATATGAATTGAATAAACAGCTGTAATAGGATAATCGATAAAGCTCCTTGGACTGCTGCGTGGACCCCAACTGGCAATCCAAATATTGCCTGTACACCAGTAAAGCGAGCAACTAAGCCTATTTTTGTCAAGAAGTATGCTAAGCTTAAAGCAATTGTGTTATTTGTAATGAATGGAAAAGCTAAATCAAAATTCAAAACAAGTGGTGTTCCGAAAATGGCTGGCTCAGTAATCCCAAACAAAGCTGGAATAATAGAGATTTTACCAACCTCACGATATTGTTTACTTTTTGAACGTAGCATCAATAAAACTAAACCTAGCGCCATACCACTAAAGGTAATGATATTAAAGAAAGCCAAACCTAAGATATTTGGTGGTACTTGACCTGCTTGGATTGCATTCATATTTTCCACATCCATCGCCATCCATAATGGTGTCACTAATGGTAAAATAACATTAGTTCCATGTATTCCGAAGAACCACAAAATTTGTTGGAGTAAACTCAAAATAATCATTGCACCTAATGAGCCTCCAATTCCTTTCAATGGCTCTTGAATAATGGTGTAGACAAATTGATGCATGCTGCCAAAAGAAGTCATGCTGAATAATAAGTCTACAATAATAAACAGAATACCAATCAAAATAGTTGGAATGAGCGCCTCAAACATTCGTGTTACCATTGGAGGGACGCCAGCTGGCATTTTAATTGTCCAACCTTTTCGTTTGATTGCTAAATATAAACGAGCACTGATTAAACCAACAATCATCGCAGAGAACACCCCTTGTGCCCCTAACCATGTTGTTGGGATAGCGGAAGTTTTATCTGCCATTTGACCGATAGGTGTAATGATTAAAAAACTTAATAATGCGATAACTGCTGCAGAAATAGGATCCTCATCTTTATCCAGTTTACGGACTAAATGATAGGCCATCAAGATGGCTATGTAAATCGCTAAACTACCAAGTGTTACTGTATTCACCTTGCTTAAAATAAGTGTTATCTGAGTTAAACCTTGCAATGCTGGAACCATATTCATCAAGACAACAAGTAAGACAGAAATTGACCCTATAAAGACTGGACCTAAGGTAGACATCATCGCTCCAGAAATTGTTTGTAGGTAAGGGTTATTACCCATTTTATCAAACCAAGGGCTAACACGGTTAAAAAAGGCTGTAATTTTTTCTTTCATAATTCCCTCCAAAATTTGTAACTTTAGTATACTGCGTAAGCGGTTACAAATCAATGCTTTTATTGACGAGAAATCGGAACTTTGGTGACTTTTTTTAAGTATTTAACACGATATTGTTGTGGAGATAAACCATAATTTTTCTTAAAACTATTGTAAAAAGCTTTTACTGTCGCAAAACCACTAAGGTAGGAAATCTCTAGAATGGTTGCATCTGTATCTCTTAAACTACGATAAGCTACTTCTAAACGAAGAGAAGTTAGATAATCGCTAAAAGTAATCCCCATATACTTTTTATAAAAACGTGAAAAATAAGAAGCATTATAATTAAAAATCGTAGCTACTTCTTGAATGGATAATTCTTCTTGAAAATGTTCCTGGATATATTCATTTATAGTTTTTAAACGTTTTAAATATTTTAGTGATTTTATACCCTGAATATGGGTTACTGGAATTTTGGAACGCTCATAAAGTTCTGCTATCAATGATAATACTTTACTTTTAATAGATAAATGTGAGGACAAAGAATCCGAATTGATTTGCTTAAGCATGGATTTTAGCAAGTTTGTAACTTCAAAATCTAAAACTTTAGGTGTCAAATCAAATAAAAAATTTTCTCCATATCCACCTTCTGTTTCGGTTTGCAGATATCTCAAAGGAAATTGAATTGCTAAGCAATATCCAGTAGCTAAGCTTCTTGAAGAATGGACTATATTAGAATTGATAAAAAGTGGGTCACCAGCTTGTAAAATAAAAGTTTGATTTGGAAAAACAACTTCTAATTCACCTGATAGACAATATAATAGTTCGCCACTTTCATGCCAATGTGATGGGATCTGTCGCTTAAGATCTTTCATTTGAAATATAAAAATTTTAAAGGGATATTTTTCTGTAGGCTCAATTTTTTCATAGTGCATCTTGTTACCTCATAAAAGTGTTTCTAATCAGATATTTTTTTCTACTTTTTTTTGCACATGCCAAATTCGTGCTAGACGATAGGGAATCTTCTTTTTATTAGCTCATTTGTCCACTTATTATATGTACTATATCCTAATGAATGAGTGAGTGATACTGCCTTTTTTCCAATTATTTGCCAAAAACTTTCCACCAATGAATTCATCAGCACGATGAGGAAATTATGAATTTTGTGATTCAAGAACAGTTTTATGAACAACAATCTGTACATTACTATAATCAACATCTCCAAACTCATCACAAATCACTTCGTTTTCTGGTACTTTCCAAATGTTCCTATATGCTGTCATATCAAGACTCATTACATTTCTCCTTTTTTGGGTGTCTATATTCAGATGTGTATCAATGGTTGCCAATTCTGTCAGCTATTTATCCAAATATCTGCTATTTCTTGTAAAGTTTCGCGATAACTTTCATATGTACTAAAGAAGTAATCACCAATAACTGCGGTATACTTACCAATGCTATTTGCTTCAAACTTCACTGGCTTCAAGCCTCCATTTTTTGATTGCTTTCTTTTGCAATCAATGTGGCTGGAGTCTTGCGTATTTTCTCAATGGCAACAGTTACACAAATTGGTTCAAAACTACTTTTTTCATAATCGATCAAGTCTAGTTGAAATTGAACAAGTTCAGTTACGGATAATGCTGTTTTTCCTTTAACTATTAGTACGTTGGTTTTGTCTGATATTTCCTTCTTTTTTACTAAATTAAACTTAAGTAAGTGTTGATATTTTTCATCAATATTTTCGAGCTTCAAATCTTTCTTATTCAAAAAAATAAAACTACCAACTTTGTTTATACTAATTGAATATTGCTTTTGTGGATCTAAATTATTTAATTCATCTAAGAGGGTACTCATACTATCATTCTCTTTCTAGTTCTTTATATAATTTGGCAAGGTAAGTTTGAGTATCAGAAACTGCTTGTTCCAAATCAACCTCTTTATTATCAACAGGGAACCAACTCAATGACCTTAACGATGGGTCTACACGTTTGCTAAAGTCGCTCGCTTCATTAGTTGTTTTGAAGTATAGCGTAATAGGTTCAGCCTCATAATCGAAACCAAAATAATACATTCCCCAGCATGTATTAGGGTCTTTATCATAGGCTACATTTCTATCTATTTCCTGCTCAATGCTCTGTTTTAAATCTTGGATGTCATCTTCAGTTAATTTCATTAGTTCTCCATCTCTCTATTCATAACGGTAATCTTCAGGGATTGGAGTGTAGTCCCCAGGCTCTTTTGGTAGTTCCATTAATATTGGAATATTACCAATATAAATTTGCTGTTCTGCTAACCTGTAGTCTGCTGGCCCCCAATTCATAACTCCTTTTCCTGATACGAATTTGAAAATATAATAAATTCCACCTTGAGCAGTTCGCTTCTTAATTACTAAGTGTTTTGTCATTGCTGGCCAGGTTTTAAATTCCAATACTTCTTCAGATAATACTTCATCCGAGTCTACTTTTGTATAGTCAATATCACCTGCAATTTTAATTTTGCTTTCTTCTCTTCTTTTGCGCATTCCGTTATCTGTCCATTCTAGTAAGTTTGTAGAGAGTGCATCTGCCAGCAACTGGGAGCTATTTCTTTTAACCCTGATTCACAAGTTTTACCTCCAAAATTAAAAGACCGTAGACCTTCTACTATAAAATACTTTGATAATGATGAATTAAAAAAATTTTTAAATTATCTTAACTCATTAGAGCAAACTGATTAAAATGTATTAAATAGTACCTTATACCAGTTTTTACTTGCAACTGGTTTGAGAATTGGCGAAGCATTGGCATTAAATTGGTCAGACATAAATATAAAAAATCAAACAGTCACAATCAATAAAACAATTGTTCAATCAGCATCAAGTAAAACTAGGATACAAAACGGAGCAAAAACCAAGGAAAGCAACAGAACTGTTTCTATAGACGAAACAACCATCAGCCTGTTATTAAAATGGAAGAATATACAAGAAAAAAAGATTTTATCACTTTCAGATAGATTAGTATTTTCTTACAATGAAGTACTTAGAACTTACTCAAGATCTACAATAATTTTGAAAAAACATTTTAATGCAGCTGGAGTACACGATATTGGTTTTCATGGATTCAGACATACTCATGCTAGTCTTCTTATGAACAATGATGTAAATCCAAAGGAAATACAAATGAGGTTAGGTCATGCAGATTATTCAATTAC
>Ga0153999_1000574_pt1 | contig 15825 bp, 11 predicted proteins | sample TSNC083MetaG_FD_104675 | JGI IMG/M metagenome (GOLD analysis project Ga0153999, IMG submission 104675) | Attine ant fungus gardens microbial communities from North Carolina, USA - TSNC083 MetaG | ecosystem: Host-associated > Fungi > Mycelium > Unclassified | place: USA: North Carolina, Lumber... | reverse complement strand
TGTAATTTTTTTGATAGTATTCCGTTATGGGCGGTCACGTTATTAGGCGGTTTGTTCATTACCGTACTGTCATTTATCATGATTATGTCGGTATACGGCAGATTTTTTAAATTGTATTTATATACTGCCATTGCCCCTGTTCCGCTATCCGCATTCGCCGGAGAACCGTCACAAAGCGTCGGGAAAAGTTTTATCAAATCCTATGCTGCCGTTTGTCTGGAGGGAGCGATTATCGTGCTTGCCTGTATTATCTTCTCCCTGTTCGCCGCTTCACCGCCCGTGGTTGATACCGGTGCGGCTGCCGTGACGATGGTATGGGGTTATGTAGCGGAACTGGTATTTAACATGCTTGTTTTGGTCGGAGCTGTTAAAATGGCAGATGGTGTTGTTCGTGAAATGCTATTTGGCGGTTAATGTATATAGAGGGCGTAAAAGAAAAGGACACTGCATGAGTGTCCTAATCTACCGATTCATTTGTGCCGTCATACCGCATTTCCCCACTGTTATCAAAATGGACAGAGTCTAAGGGGATACCTTTTTCACGCGCTCTTGCAATCTGCCAGCTTATATCCTCCGCCAATGTCTTTGTGTATCGTCTGTTACGCAGAGCTTTTTTTAAGGAATAGAGCCAGCTTATAATTGTCATGGCAATCAATGCAAATAGAATAGCAAGTGCAAGTGTTTCGTGTGCTGCTGCCCACTTATTAAGGAAAGTGGCTGTCAAAAGAAAGTAAATAAGCGGTATAGTCAGACGAAGTTTTCCGGCAACCTTAAAGGCAACTGAAAAAAACATAAGGATAACGGTAATTCCTAATGAAATCAATGCGAAATATGGCATGGTATTTCCCCCTTTAATTTTTTTCCTTTAGTATAACAGCTTTGCCGGAAGATGCAAATGTACAAATTAAAAGAAAGGAAAATAATTCTTATGGAAGTAAAAATCAACCGAGAGATTCGGGAATATACCGAATCCATGTTTTTCGGACTGTCTATGCGGCAGTTCATTTTTTCTGTATTAGCCTGCGGTGTAGCCGTTGGGCTTTATTTTTTGCTCCGTCCTTATGTTGGGACAGAAACTATTTCATGGATGTGTGTATTGGGAGCTGCTCCCTTTGCCGCTTTTGGATTTATAAAATACCACGGTATGACAGCAGAACAATTTATATGGGCGTGGATAAAAAGTGAGCTTATTATGCCAAAACGGCTTATTTTCTCTCCCACCAATATTTATTACGAAGCCATGGAACAAGTAATTGAAACCCATGAAAAGGAGGAACTGAACCGACATGATTAAAACGCTTAGAAATCTGTTCAAGCAGGATAGGGAAAAATTCAAAGTACCGAGGAGCGTTCAGCAGGCCATTCCAATCCGGTCAATCTGGGAAGATGGGATTTTTCTTGTGGGTAATGCCAGATTCATTGGTGCAAACAAATATGTGAAATCCTTTAAGTTTACGGATATTAACTATGACGTAGCAAGCTGTGAGGATAAAGAAGCTATGTTCTTGGAATACAGTGAGCTTTTAAATTCCTTTGACAGCGGATCTACTACGAAAATAACAATTAACAATCGACGTTTGAATAAGCTCGATTTTGAAAAGGCCATTCTGATTCCAATGAAGGATGACGGACTGGATATTTACCGTAAGGAATACAATAAAATGCTCATGGAAAAAGCAACAGGCGCAAACAGTATGGTGCAGGAAAAATATGTGACCATCTCTGTGATCAAGAAAAATATTGAAGAAGCACGGTCTTATTTCGCTCGTGTCGGTACAGACTTAACTGCTCATTTTGCCCGGCTCGGCTCAAAATGTACCGAGCTGGATGCAACAGAGAAGCTGCGTGTTCTCCATGATTTCTATCGTACCGGAGAAGAAACAGCTTTCCGTTTTGATTTATCTGAAACCATGAAAAAAGGACATGATTTCAAAGACTTTATCTGCCCTGACACAATGGAATTTGAAAAGGACTGTTTCAAAATGGGTGACAGATATGGGCGCGTCCTGTTTTTGCGGGAGTATGCCAGCTATATCAAGGATAGGATGGTAACAGACCTTACGGATTTAAACCGTAACCTGATGATGAGCATTGACGTGATTCCGGTGCCTACCGATGAGGCTGTTCGAGAAGTGGAAAACCGTATGCTTGGTGTCGAAACCAATATCACGAACTGGCAGAGAAAACAGAATCAAAATAACAATTTCTCTGCCGTTATTCCCTATGACATGGAGCGGCAGCGAAAAGAGAGCAAGGAGTTCCTGGACGATTTAACAACCCGTGATCAGCGTATGATGTTTACAATCGTTACCATTGTGCATACGGCAGATACAAAGGAACAGCTTGACGCAGATACCGAGGCACTTTTAACGATTTCCAGAAAGCACCTGTGTCAATTTTCCATTTTGAAATATCAGCAGATGGATGGCTTAAATACAGCGATGCCCATTGGCTTAAGAAAAATCAATGCCCTGCGGACGCTCACAACGGAAAGTCTTGCCGTGCTGATACCCTTCCGGGTGCAGGAAATCATGGATACAGGCGGGATTTATTTTGGTGAAAATACCATTTCCCATAATCTGATTATGTGTAACAAAGCAAACCTGCTCAATTCCAATGCCTTCCTGCTGGGGGTACCCGGCAGTGGGAAGTCCTTTTCGGCAAAAGAATTGATTGCTTTTCTGGCACTGGCTACGGAAGATGATATTCTGATTTGCGACCCGGAACGTGAATACGCTTCCCTGATTGGCGCAATGGGCGGCGAGGTAATCCGGATTGCCGCAGGGAGCAGAGACCACGTCAATGCCATGGACATGGTGGACGGCTACGGTGATGGTGGCAATCCCATCATTGACAAGTCGGAATTTATCTTATCTCTGTTTGAGCAATTAGATAAAAAGGGATTGGGGGCAAAAGATAAATCTATTATTGACCGCTGTACCGCCCTGGTATATGAAGATTATCAAAAAGGCGGAAAGATTCCCACTCTCTGCGTTTTACGTGAAAAACTACTGGAACAGAACGAGCCGGAAGCAAGAGAACTTGCCCTCTCCCTTGAACTCTTTACCAGTGGCAGTTTAAATGCATTTGCCCATGAAACCAATGTCGATGTTCAAAACCGCATGGTGGTGTACGACATTATGGATCTCGGCAAGCAGCTAAAAACAATGGGCTTGCTGGTTATCACCGATGCCATGTTAAACCGTGTAACCGAGAATTGGGAGAAAGGGAAACGAACCCATATCTTTATTGATGAATTTCATGTGGTGTTTGAAAATGAATACTCCGGTAACTTCTTTAACTCCGCATGGCGCCGGTTCCGTAAAAGAAATGCATTTCCGACTGCCATCACGCAGAATGTTGAATACCTTCTGGATTCCGTTCTGGCCAGTACCATGCTTTCAAACTCGGAATTTATCGTCATGCTGAATCAGGCAGCTTCAGATCGTGAAAAACTTGCAAAACTATTGAATATCTCCAATGAGCAGATGAGTTATATCACCAATTCGGATGCCGGCTGCGGATTGATTAAGTACGGCAGCTCCCTTGTCCCATTTGTCAATAAATTTCCACGCAATACCCGGTTATATAAGCTGATGACGACGAAACCAAATGAAAATTTTATGTAAACCAAAAGGGTGGATTGAAACATATCTGCCCTCTGTTTTTATGGAGGGATTAAAATGTCAGAAATTAAATTTGCATCCAAAAAGCACGAACAATTTTACTATGCCATGCTTGAAAAGTCCGGTAATTCCGACAGCTATCACAGAGCCTTTTTCTATACCGTCGGCATTTCAGAAGATATGCGGTGCAATGTCGGCAGACTTTTTGATTTTAAGGAGGATTGTATTAAACCGGAGGGGCTTCATGATGGCTGGCAGACAGGCGGTACGGTAAGAGCCACCCGCCTTGCCTTTAATCTATGGAATGGTTATGCCGAAAAGGGACACGAAAAATTATCTTCCCCTTATGAAATGTTTGATTGCGGTTTTGCCCCTTACTTTTATGAAGCTATTAAACAGCGTTACCCCGAATACTGTAAAAATATTTTACCTGCAAAATCAAAATATGCAGAAATAGTTCGATAAAGGAGGAAAAAACAATGGATTCAGTACAAAAAATCCCATTAAATGAGCAGCCGGAAATCAAAGAACTTTTCAAGGTTTTGGATGAAAATGACATGGGTATGGAAAAACAGGAAATAGAGGGTCTTATTCAATATATTGAAAATATGGAAACGGGATTTGGTCAGGTACTTGATGAGTTGAAACAAGTGAGGGGACAACTTGAGCAGATCCAAGATAAAAGTGTCAAGGCAACTGTGCAGCGAATTGTAGATAAAGCAGAAATAAAAGTATTGGAAGTAAAAGACCAGCTGCTTACCGTCAAGAATAATCTGGTCAAGTCTGCGGTCAAAGCGGTAGATACTTTTAAGAAAAAAGGGGTAACCGCATTAAGTAAAGCAGTCAAATCAATGGGAATTTACTCCGCATTATCTCAGGTAAGGCAGGGACTCCAAAACGCAATAGGAGCAATCAATAAGAATATTACCACAATCGGCACGATTAGCAATGAGATTCATTCCATTGGAGAGCATTCAAAAAATCTTGGCAGAACACTGATTGGCAGACAGACAAAAGACATCACACCTCATAATCCCGACAAAGGCGTGCTGGCAAAGATACAAAAATTCTTTATGAATTCAGGAAGTCTGTTATCCAATATGGAAAAGAAAACAGAAAATGCCATGAAAAAAGTGGCGGAGTTGGAGAAACACGAGGAGAAAAAGCCGTCTGTGAAAGAAAGCCTGAAAGCGATTCGTGCGGAACAATCGGCAAAGCAGAGAGATTCAAAACCATTGTCACAGGAAAAAGCAAGATAATACTAGTCAAATGAATCAAGGGCAGACATTACGTCTGTCCTCTTATAATGGAGGATTTTACATGAACAGAAGAATTTATATTACAGCCGCCGTCCTGCTTTCATTACTTTGCCTGTTTTCAGTCTATCAGGTTTATCGTCATTATGATGATGAAAAACAACATAATGAGGAATTTGCGGTGCTTGCAGATGTTGTACAACAGATACAGGATAAATCAAACGTAGAAATGGTTGTTCCGGCTGATGTATCCGGTGACATTGAAACACTACTGCCGGACTACGAAGCTTTATTTCAGCAAAATAATGATTTAACCGGTTGGATTACGATTGATGGTACAACTATTAACTATCCGGTCATGCAGACACCGGATAATCCCGACTTCTATCTGAAGCATAATTTTGAAAAAGTATACAGTGATTATGGTGTCCCCTATGTGGCAGAGCATTGTGATATGGCACTGCCAAGCGATAACATTATCATCTACGGTCATCATATCAAGGGTGGAAAAATGTTCGGGGCATTGATGGATTATACAAGCCAATCCTTTTATGAAAGTCATCATATTATCCGTTTCGATACGCTGACCGAGAAATCAGAATATGAGATTATTGCGGTATTCAAGACGACGGTTTATGACGATATCGGATTTAAGTATTATCTGTTTGCGGACGCTGAAACAGAAACAGACTTTACTGCTTATGTGGACGAGTGTAAAAATCTTGCACTCTATGATACCGGCGTGACTGTAAAATATGGGGACAAGCTGATTACGCTTTCTACCTGCGAATATTCAAAGACGAATGGACGACTAGTCATTGTTGCAAAGAAAGTCATGGAATAGTACCGGGTTTTATTTCATCTACAAGGAGGGTATGGGATGGGTAAAAAGATCAAAACACGACAAGTCCATAAAGGTATCAAGGTATTGGATAAAGCAGGTACCGCAGCTAGTCATATGAAAAATGCTTATGTTCGCACGAAAGACAGTGCCGTTCAAACGCAAGAACAGCCTTATGCTTCTCCCAGCGAATATGCCGAGGAGAAAATAATCCACGCTGCGGATCGTACTGCTAATGCCACGGTAAGACAGGTGGCGAAACAAGGCAGGCGGGGTATCAGAAAGGTAAGGAGTATACAACGCAACCGCAGAGAAGCCAAAGAAATAAGCAAAACGGTGAAAACCACAACGGATATGGCTGAAGCTGTCCCGTCTGCAACAGATAGTGCTTATAATATTTCTCATGCAGTTAAGACGGCCTCGGATATCCCCAAGGAACAAATGAAAAAACTGGCACAGCATAATATAAGGAGTACGGCTTATCATACCCGAAGAGCCGCCAACACGACCATCAAAACAGCCGGAACAGCCGAAAAAACAATCAAGCACACCGCCCGTTCCGTTGGCGGTGGTATCAAGTCTACCGCTAAAGGCACAGTCAAGGCAACAGGGAAATCAATTAAGACTTCCGGACATACTGCTCATATAGCTATTAAAACAAGCGAACAAGCAGCAAAGACAGCACCTAAAACCGCAAAAGCAGCTCAGCGGACTGCCCAGATCTCCCGTGTTGCTGCCCGCAAAGTCATTAATGCGACAAAAGCTGTTACAAAAGCGACTATTGCGGCTGTAAAAGCTATCCTTGTCTCTACAAAATCTCTAATTACTGTAATTACCGCAGGTGGCGGAATAGCTGTTTTTATTATTTTGATTGTTGCCTTACTCGGCGGCATATTGAGCTTTATGGGTGGCAACGGAAGTTCTAATACAGTTACAGAGGTTAGTGCCGAAGTACAGGCATATGAACCGGTTATCCGCAAATATGCAGTCCAACATGGGATTTCTGAATATGTGGAACTTATCAAAGCCGTTATGATGCAGGAATCAGGCGGCAAAGGTTCTGACCCCATGCAGGCCTCGGAATGTGCCTTTAATATACAGTATTCTAATACCCCGAATGGAATTACCGATGCGGAGTATTCTATTAATGTTGGTATTCAGAATCTTGCTGCCTGTTTGAATGCCGCCGGGGCTGAAAATCCTATTGATTTGGATCGCATTAAGCTTGCCCTGCAAGGCTACAATTTTGGAAATGGCTATATTTCATGGGCAAAGAGTAATTATGGGGGATACAGCTTTACAAATGCTTTTGAATTTTCTGCTATGATGGCAGAACGTTCCGGCTGGTCAAGCTACGGAGATACCGAGTATGTTTCTCACGTTCTGCGGTATTATCCTTTCAGGCAGTTACAGACCGGTGGAGGGAATCAGGCAATTGTTGAACTTGCTTTATCGCAGATAGGCAATGTCGGTGGGCAGCCATACTGGAGCTGGTATGGATTTGGCAGCCATGTAGAGTGGTGTGCCTGTTTTGTATCATGGTGTGCCGATCAATGTGGATATATTGATGCCGGTATTATACCGAAATTTTCTCTTTGTTCGGATGGTGTATCATGGTTCCGGACAAATGCCGGATGGCAGGATAGAAGTTATACCCCTGCGCCAGGAGATATTATTTTCTTTGACTGGGGTAGTGACGGTGGCGTTGACCATGTGGGAATTGTTGAACGAGCAGAGAATGGGTATGTTTATACTGTGGAAGGTAATTCGGGAGATGCCTGTAGGCAGAAGAGTTATCAGATAGGAAGTAGTGTTATATATGGGTATGGAGTGCCTGTGTATAACTAACGAACTTCTAAACAGGCTCTTTTACTGAACTTGGTTAGCGTATCGACAAAGTTAAAATATCCAACGTAGCACTGAGTATTAGAGAATAAATATTCAGTGCTATATGATTATATCAGATTTAATTAAAATTAAACAAATTTGGGGAGACGATTTTTAAGAAAATCAAAACATAGGTAAGAAATGATTGTTCCTTATCATAGCCTTTTTTACTTACAATAATTATGATTGTTTATGAAGTGATGGGGATAGGTACAACACTTCTTTTCAACGGTTCCTCGACCATGCGGTACCTTTTAAGCCCTTTCTCTATAGCAATTTGATTAAGTATTTCAAAGGTCTCATTTTCCATTTTTACACCGAAATATATGGAACTAGGCAATAAAGGTATACTAGCATATGGCTCCAACTTTGAATAATACATGTCGGGATGCTCCATTTGGGTTAACAACCGCCATTCATTTTCTCGCCTGTATCGTTCATCTTTATAAGCATAACCTTTAATATAAAATAACCAATCAAAGAAACGTATAGCCTCTGTGCTATTTATGTACCTGGACATAAGAGTATCTATCATAATATAAAGCGCATAATCAGTCGCATCATAAGTTTCATCATAGATTACCGGAAATAGCACATGCTTCATTTGCATATTTTTGCAGTTAGAATGCTTTTTGGGGCAGCGCAATTCTTTTTCTTTGAAATTATACTCTAATGCATATCCAGTGTGCTTTCCAGCATAATCAGACCACATATCGACCAAAGATACATCTTCACAAAAGCATGCAATAAATCTAATATTTTGGAGAGTGCTCTCGGTAGCATTCTCAAGAGCTTGTATCTGCTTCATTGTGCATTTATTCACATTATCAAAAGCAGCTTTTAACATTGGTTTAAGAGATACATCACTTTTTAATCGGTGCTTATTCTTTTGAATAAGGGTCTGAGCATGAGGATCAAGAAATTTCAACACATCATAAGGGATGGCTTCGCCATTAAAAAGTGCCTTAGCCATAGCGTCAATATTAATCGCTTCAAATTCACGATTCCTAGCAGAAGAAACTTTATCACTGTCAACAGCAATCAATGAGTCAAATATATCACCCATATTGCTTGGCTTTGTTACGGGTAGATGCCCTTTTTTTAAGGCTTGAATGTTGTGCTCGTCAGTGGTGCGGTATCTATACAATGAAGTTGGAATATTATCACAAATAAATTGATTTATGCATCCATATTTTTGAGTCTGAGTTTCCCAATCATCATATTCTGGAATCTTAGTTTTTTTCAACAATCTGGAGAACTCATTGCGTATATCGTTTAGGGTATCTATCATTTTCTGGCACCTCCCTATCTTTCAAATACATTATAAATCTTTATTACATAGCAAATACAATACATTAGGAATTATATGGATAATAAGTAGTATATAATGATTGCCAATCTGTAAGCAGTTTTTTATTTTAGTGGTTTGTGGAAAATTGACAACATCAAAACAAGTTTTCGCTAATTGCCAATTTTACTCTGTATAGATTGAACAAAATAGTCGCATATTAAGCCATCAACTGTTTGTTCCAAGTTCAATTTTTTTCCCAAGGCAAGAGTCACTTCATTGATAAATCTAACTAAGTATTCTATATCCGTTGAATCTTGCCCATCTCTCGTATTAAAGTATGGAGCAATATATTTGAACAACTTTTCACCCTCTAGGTAATGCTTTAATTCAAATTTTGGTGTAAAAGCTGAGAACACTTTTCTGATATCTAAATCAGGTAACTCATCATCTGGAATATCATCATTTTGATAATCATCCCAGTATCTTGAAACAACATTTTGTATTCGCTCCAATATAATATCCAAAACCTTATCTGAAATACCCGAATGACATCTCGAGTATTCTAGCAATCTTTTTAATCCAAATCCATTCCAATGATGTATCCCCGATTCAATAATGTATCCGCCCCTTAAGTCTTTTGAAACAAAAGTCGCTATTTTATCAAAATTAATATCAAAATCTTTCTCATTTATGACTCTATTCTTTATATCGGGGAGTTTCTTTACCTCTTTTCTTAAGTTCGGAGCTTTATCACTATTATCTAAAAAATAGCTAACATATAATAACATTATATTTCTAACGTCGTCTGCCTTCAAATAAATTGATATATCATAATAATTTTCTTTTTTCATATCATAGTCCACTTCCACTAAACATTTTCTTTTGCTTTTATCATGCTTGTCATTCCAGACTTGAATACAATAGTCCATATCAGAAAATTCACCTATAAAATTGAAAGGATTATGTCTTTTGGAGCTAAATATGCGACCAAGCTGACTATCTTTATAATTCGCTAATTCTAGCGATTCCACTTTAGTTAGTTGTTCACCAGAATGTACAATTAAAGTACGAATATCTAACAAAAGTAATATCTCCTTATTTTTGACAATATCAAATTTCCAAAGCCGAGAAAAATAATCAATAGCATTAACTAACCTATAAATATTATTAGCAAAATAGTCTGCTTGCATATTAGGAATGCCTGAAGTATTCCCTTCACCTAGAAAGTCAGATTTTAAATTATCAAAATAATCAATGCAACCACGAATAATCCACACCAACAATGCTTCTGTATTTTTGAAGGTTATTTCATTTTGATATTTTTCAATGTTTTGATCAAGTTTATTCTTTAAATTTTCGGCTGTACTCAAAAACTTTTCATTTGAAACAACTTTAATACTGCCACCTATTTATCAATTCCCTTCTTTAATTTCATCTAGTATAGAGTTAAATAATTAAACGGACTAATTATCTGTTCATAAAGTTACTTCATCCAGCTTGTACTTCCAGTGATATATAACAGGTACTTCATTAACTTCAGCAAAGTATTTATAGATTCGTTCTGATAATTCTTCTTTTGACTGAACACGAATACCACGAAGCATCTGACGGGTCATTTTACTGAAAAATCCTTCTATCATATTAAGCCACGAACCATGCTTGGGTGTATATACAAATTCAAAACGACCAGGCATTGTGGTAAGAAATGCTCGTGTCTCTTTTGAAGTATGGGCTGAGTGATTATCAAGGATAACACGTATTTTATCCTCTTTCGGATATTTTTTATCAAGGATTTTTAAAAATTCAATAAAATCCGAACTCTTATGGGTATCGCTTATAAGCGGAATCGCTTCTCCACTAAGCAGGTCTATTCCAGCCAGAAGGGAGAGCGTTCCCAAGCGTTTGTACTCGTAATCCCTCATAATGGTTCCTGATTTTGTTGTCGGCAGTTTGTCTGGGGAGGTCGTTGCAATCGCCTGAATTCCAGGTTTTTCATCATATGATAAAGTATGGGTTATCTGTCCGTCAAAAGGTCGGAGATTTCCATTTTCATCAAACTGTAATTCCACCTGCTTATAGACCACCAGAACATCATGCATTTTTTGCTCAAAATCAGGGTCGCGTTTTTCACAATAATATTTGATTTTAAATGGTTTTATTTCTGCAGCATCCAAAATATTTTTGATACTGGTTTTTGTAGTCGTTGACAACCTTGCATATCCGGCTGCTTCCGCAGTTAAATTGATATGTTGTGTCAGTTTGGCGTAGGTCCATGTCTCCGCAGCGTAACCAAATTCAGCAGGTTTGCGGCAAGCGATATCCGTCATCCATGCCTTTTCTTCATCGGTAATCTCCGGATTACGTCCGCGTCCCGGAGCATCCGACAGGGCATTATCAACACCCCCCTCGTTATACTTTTTCAGGCAGAGCATAATACTTTTCCTGTTGATACCAAGTTTGTCTGCAATCGAATCAATGGTTTCTCCTTCCGATTTCAAGATAATTATTCTGGCACGATTAACCATTTGAGCTTGTGCAGTTCTTGAACGCAAAATAGATTTCAAATATATTTTATCCTTATCTGAAATTATAAGGATTTTAGATTTAGCCATAATCAAAACACCTCCGATATTTTGATTATACACTAAATCAAATAATTAGTCCAGTTGTTTGATTTATTATATACTAGTACAGTTTTTATGGTTTCAATATTATTATGGATTTCGCATTATCTATGTAATAAACATAATGGGAAATTGTACTGCTGAAATACATTAAGTAAATAACAATTATTTTTCTTTTATTAAACGCATCATTTTCCAAAACCACGTAGATTATCATCGTCCAACAGCAGACCATATACAATTTTCTGTTGATCCTTTGTTTCTACTCCCATCTCAAAAAGATTTTTTAGATCATCTGAGAGCAATTCGTTCTTATGAGCTATAAAGTGTTCCTTATAGTCCTGACAATAGATGAAATTCTGCCACATATAATTGCTGGTATCGATACTTGAATAATCAAAGGTACTTGGATTAAGCATAAATTGGAGATGCTCTGAGTAATGTGCATACGGCTCCAATAGAGCCAAATCAATATTAAACCCAATCAACTTTAGAATTATACATTCTTCAATAGAGATCATAAGCCAATCTTGGCAGGTACGTACTCCAGGATTTTCCTTTCGTTTTTTGTCCTCGCTTATTATCACATCAACGAATCGGTTAAGAGTTGCTTCGCTATATGGCAATATTTTTTCGACAAGCAGGTTAAAAATAGATACAGTAGTTATATATTCAAGATTGCTGTTCAAAAATTCAATGTATTGGTCTATTGGCAGAATATGCCGCAATAAAACTATCTTACTAATTTTTTTGTTTTTATCTTCTATTACTTCAACTTCTTCAATGAGATGCTTTTTCGTTTTTGCATTTGCATATGGAGCCAACTTTTTTATTACACTTGTGAGCATCGAACTGTGAGTTTTTGCAATTTCCGGATAAACGTTTGCTGCGAGTATAGCTTCAAGTAAGCTACCTTTTATTTCATGTACACCTTCAGTTCTCAAATGCTTTATAATGTAATCCACAGATTCAAACAGGATTTCACCTGCTTGGGGAGTATCTTTTGTCAATTTCTGAAATGTACTTACCAATGCATTGAGAATGTCTTTCTTACTATTGTTGTCCAATTTTAAAAGGCATAAAATGATAGAAAAATTTAAAATTTGATCAACCCAACTAGAAATCCTGAAATGAACAAAACAATTACATAAATTTTTGAATTTGCGAACGATATCTATTTCATTTTTAATTTCCAAAAACTGAACAGAATACTCTTCAATCCATGACCTTAGTGATTTTGAAGTTGTATATTTTATGAGAATATCAATATCGACTTCGTTTAGTGGATAATGCCTACGATCTGTTGAGATATCAAATTCTACGCCCTGTTGAACGGGGGCAATTGGAGAATATGAACATAATACTGCTCTCAAATAATAACTAAAGTAGTTTTTGGGATCAGTAAAATAATCAAACGGCAAACCATTCTCTTTGAAGTAAAAATAGTAGTCATATACATACGATTGGATACTCCATATATGCGTAAAGCTATGTCCAAAGTGTGTCGCGTTGCTTCGATACTTATATCTAGCTTCTTGTTTTTCAACTAGCTTCTCCATCTTCAGCATGTCTTTTGCAGAAGACTCGAAGAGCATTTTAAGATGGTAGATTGCACAGCGATATTCTACGGGGATAGTATCAAACAGCTGTTCCAACTCCTTGGTTTTAGCATCTTGTCTATCAAAAAGAGTTATTGTAGCTATACGAGTTCGCATTTTGTGAAGTAAGATGGCAACATAATCTTTTTGCGATATGGATAAAACTTCTTCTGCAATTACTTTTTCAATATCAAATGTACTTTTTCCTAACAAATGATAGTAATAAATCTTTATGGCAGTATCTGAACACGTTTGTATCTGATTCAAAAGTTCAACATATTTGTTGTTCAAGTATAACTCAAAAAACACATCACTTGTTTTTGTTAACAGAGGGATAATCTTACTTGAATCATCGCTATAAAAACGAATTGCAGTTAGACCGGCTCGCTGGAATGTGTCTATCAATTCTTGATTGCCTTCATCAAGGAGTTTGCTTATGTGTTCATACCACTCCTTATCGTGGAATATAAGTTCTGTGCTTAAAAAAGTCGTGCGACCTAACGGTTGAACTCGAATTAGATCCTTAAAAGATATCTTCTTATACGATTTCAATACTTTATACTTTTCAGATAATATATCAGCTAACGAAACATAGTGTTGGAGTATTTGTGAATCTGTAATACATCGTAAAAATGAATATAACCTCTTGCCGCTTGAACTGGAAAGTGATACTGGCGCAGATGCTTTTTCAGCTAAATCATCTGGCAGCGAGTCAAGGTCAACCACAAAGATATTTTTGTCTTCAAGACGTAGTTTTTCAAAATCAGAAGGTGCTTTTGGCGTCACCAAAAAATTAGACGGTCTCTCATCAACATTATAAAATTTTCTAAAATAGTTAATCCATCCGATTATTAAATTCAGATTGTAATCATTTAGAGAATAACCTAAAAACATAAATGTGTGATTTACAAGAAGAGCGCGTATGAACGTACTGATTAACGTGTGTTTGTGCTCATAATCGATATAATCACTTTCTTTCAGAACTATTGTGCTAGGTGTATAAAGATCTCCGTGCATCTTGATGATGTATCGTTCACTTGCCTTTGACAACAAGTCACTATCTTGAGATACAACAGTATATAGCTGTGAGTTCAAGACGGTGGTATTTTCTAGTAATGAATCATAATTTGTTGTGATAATATGGTGAGGCAAAATGTTAAAAATCTCATCATCTATTGGGTTCGGATCATTGTCACATTTTAATGTATTTCGAATTAGTTCGTAATACTCAGTTTTATTTTCAGAAGTGTCCCTCTGAAAAAAGTATTCAGGAATACGAAGAAATTCATCCTGCGTAAATGCATAACGGTCTTCACATTCAGATTTAGGGCAAGCTTCATCTCTTTTTTTACAGGAAACACATTTATCATAGTTGATTGTGTCCGCAATTGTTTTTATTAGTTCCCACCATGTTGGTATATCAGAATTCTTAGAAACTCCGGCTCCCACAAAAATGATCAACTGGTTATTTTCTTGTGCTTTCCTTATTTCTTTTACAGTATCAGTCCAATTCATTATTGTATCTCCCAATTTATCTTTCCGTTTGCTTATTAATTAGAACTTCCCATTATTGCTATAATATGCTATTGGATAATATAAAACTTGAATTGCTTATTATAGCCACAACTACAACCTCTATATTGTATAGCTAATACTAAATTTCCCATGAATTATGGAGAGGTTTTCTTTTTATCCGTCTACCGTAATTCATCTTCCAATGGAACGATAATTTCATCAAGTACCTTTCTCCATTGGCGTTTCATTTCTGGATTATATTTCAGTTTCCTTACATCTGGATGCAGCACCTTATACTCATCAAAGCGAGCGCTACTAATGATACTGCCAATATTCGGTATCGGTTCTGTACCGATCATATACTGCATAGCGGAAGAATGCAGTTCATCAAGTGAAACAAACCAAGTATTGGCAAAACCATGAAGTGCCCCATCTCGTGCGTGTGTAAAGAATCTGCGCTTCACAACAAGGATATCTTCTTCCGCATCAATTTCTTTTCTATCAATCGCATTCAAAATAGTACGATACACTTCCTTGACGTTTTCTGACTTCTTCATCTTTTGCAGAACCTTTTCGATTTCTTCACGAATATCTCTATTGTTCGCTGAATAAGTTCCCAATAATTGATCAATATAGGTTGAATCAATATCATAAGATTTAATCACATTATCTCCAAAGAATTCAATGCCTGAGAAGTCCGCCCCAGTCTCATCACCGCCATCAACAGCAAGTGAGCCTTTTATAGTGCTATAAATCCCCAAATAGTCCTCTAACGTCTTTACCTGTTCATGTAATAATTTCGACGTCTCCATATCATTATTGTAATCATCATAAGTAACTAACGCTTCAAACGAATTATTCAATTCCTGAAATGCTTTCACAAACTCAATACGTGTTTCCAGTGGTGAATGCTCGCTGATATCCATTGGATCAGGCACAATCAATTTGAGCGTCTTATGCGCCTTCTTGAATCGTTTCTTTGATTCTTCATAGGTTGGATATACGAGATTTGTTTCCTCCTGCGCCTGTGAATATAAACGCGTTGCCTGCTGTACATTTAACTCCATGGTATGAGGTTTGCGGAACGTTACCACAAGACCTTTTGATTTTCCCGGATAGGTGCGGTTTGTCCGGGAAAATGCCTGAATCAAGTTTGCATAACTCATTTCACGGTCAACGAACAAGGT
>Ga0153999_1000572_pt1 | contig 15854 bp, 14 predicted proteins | sample TSNC083MetaG_FD_104675 | JGI IMG/M metagenome (GOLD analysis project Ga0153999, IMG submission 104675) | Attine ant fungus gardens microbial communities from North Carolina, USA - TSNC083 MetaG | ecosystem: Host-associated > Fungi > Mycelium > Unclassified | place: USA: North Carolina, Lumber... | reverse complement strand
TTCTTAACTAGTTATCCGAGCGAAGTCGACTTCACAAAAGACTATGAGGGGCTGACGGCAGCAGCCGATACTGCTTTTACTGAGACTGTTGACCAAAAGGTGTTTGCACCGCTGGCAGCCGAATTACTGGTGGCCGAAAATGCTGAAGAGCAGTCAGTGCTGGAATCGCTTACTGCCGAGGTCGATGATGTATATGCCGAGTTTGAAGAACAGACGGCAGAATTAGAAGAGGGCAGCGCAGAGCTGACGGCGCTGACAACGAGCAAGGATGAAAAGCTAAAGCAACTGGAAACCGACAATGAAAAGCTTTATCCGCTTGTAGCCGCTTTTATGGATGAGAAAGACAAAATCAAAGAGGTTAGTGAGCAAATCGCTGCTCTTGATACTCAGTTTGAAGAAGAGTCAGAGGAGTTGGAAGAAGGTAGTGCAGAATTCTTGGCTCTGGAAACTGAGAAAGATGCCAAGCTGACCGAGCTTGAAGCAGAAAATCAGAAGCTATTTCCGTTAGCAGTTCAGTACCATGAATTGCAGAGTGAACATGATGAGCAGATTGCCCAGTTAGAACAGCAACAAGCATCGGAAAAAATTGCCGGTAGTTATGCCGGACGTCTTGGCAAAATGATTGAGCCTGTCATTGCACCGCTTGGTTTTGACTGGAAAATTGGTATAGCGTTAATAACCGGTTTTGCTGCTAAAGAAGTTGTCGTAAGTACCTTAGGTACTATCTACAGTATTGGTGAGGCCGATGAAACATCGGCGGCCTTAAAAGCTACGCTGCTGGCCGATCCGACCTTCAGCCCGTTAGTCGCCTACGCACTGATGGCTTTTGTGCTGATCTATGTGCCTTGCTTGACAGCGATGGCGGTTATCAAACGGGAAACAAACTCCTGGAAGTGGACGGGTTTTGTAGTTGTATACACGACAGCTTTGGCTTGGATCGTTTCATTCATTATCTACCATGGCGGGCAAGCATTAGGCTTTTAATCGAAATGGAGGAATGATTATGGAAACTTTGGTCGTGGCCGGTATTGGGCTTGCTGCTGTTGCTTTTATCGTCTACAAAGGCTGGCAGCAGGTTAAAGGATCTGGTAGTTGTAGTTGCGGCAATAGTGACTGCTGCAAGGCAAAGACCAAGGCCGAGGATTGCGATTGTTCCAAGTAACATCGATTAATATTGACAGGCAGGCTCCTGCGGGAGTCTGCCTGTTTGTTGTGATCGGCAGTCCACGGAATTTTATCTAGACTAAACCCGTCTTAACTCCCGCTTCTGAAGCAGGAGTTAAGAGCGTCTAAGCCCCGGATAAGGTCGACTAAGCTTCAGATGGGATAAAAAGCCCATGACCAGACGATGCATTTTGTTAATTAGTTATTTGAACTGGATGCTTATTAGCCTGCACCACTGAACGATTACGGGCATATATTACAAAAGGTTTACTGACTACTGCAAGGCATTATGCTTCCTGGAAATAATGTAAGTGTGACCTGAGATGGTAGACATATACAGGCTGCTTTAATGCTATAATTGATAAGACAGGTCGAGGTACATGCAATTAAAAAAACGTTAAGGGAAGGTAAGCATAGTAGATGAGGTGGCTAAGATGAAACAAGTTGGTTTGATTGGCGTCGGGCGCATGGGCAAAGTATTGACAGACAAAATAGCCGGTCATGTTAATTTGAAAATTTTTGACCGTGATAACTCACGGCTGCAAATGGTGGCGCGGGAACGAGGAGTTTTTGCTGCGTCAAGTGTTGAAGAGCTTGTCGATCTGGGGACAATTATCCTGGTCGTGCCTGACCGTGAGGTTGTCAGCTTGATTAAAGGGTTTAATCGGTTAGGGCGGCCACTCAATGTAATCAATGTAGCCACTAATGTGGCGCAACACTTGTTGGCGGCTACAGCTTTACCGCACGTTAAATGTATTGGCGCTAAATTTATCGCCCAGGCAGGGGAAATGGCACAAGGCGCCGAGCCTGTTATTATTGTCGATGAGCGGCCGCCGGAGCTGGCCGCTTTAGTCCGGGAGATACTGGCCCCGGCGGGCAAAATTGTTTTTGGGCAGTCTGACTGTGCTGCGTACATAAACACGCAGGTCGCTGAAAAAGCCCTTACGGCCGCAGTCCAGATTGAAGAGACACTGCGTTGTCAGCCTTATGTCGATGACGCTGTCATTAAAAGTGCGATTCATCAGGTGGCTGCCGGCATATTGAAAGCATATGCCAATGATGACCTCGGTCCGTTTGCCCGTGAGGTTGTGCGGGCGATCAAGGCCAAGCGTAATAAAGAAAGAACCTCATAGTGTACTTTTCTGATGGGCGGTCAGGTCGGTTGTTCTTTTAAATGCTGAACGGCAGTATTTTTTTTTATAGAAAAGAGGGCATAAGACTTTTGCTGCGAATTAGTATTATATGATGTTAGCCGGTCAAGCGAGGTGAAATGATGGCATCAGAAATGAAAGAGAGTTTTCGGGCACTGCGGCACCGGAACTTCCGGCTTTTTTATTTTGGTCATGGTATGTCGTTGGTCGGCACCTGGATGCAGCGGACGGCCACCATTTGGCTGGTATACCGTCTGACAGGGTCGCCTGAGATACTGGGGAATGTAGATTTTACCGGACAAATTGCCGGGGTTGTGCTGATCCCTTTTGCCGGAGTTTTTTTAGATCGATGGAACAGGTACAGGGTCATTCTTGGGACTCAGCTACTCAGCATGATACAAGCTCTCGCACTTGCGCTGCTTGTATTTACCGACACCGTTGCCGTGTGGCACATTATTGTCCTTAATGCTGCTCTCAGTATGATTAATTCATTTGATATGCCGGCTCGGCAGGCGTTTATTTCGCAAATTGTCGAAGATAAGAAGGATTTGGCCAATGCTATTGCCCTTAACTCGGCAATGTTTAACGGCGCCCGGATTATCGGTCCTTCGATCGCTGGTCTGGCCATCGCTGTTTTGGGCGAAGGGTTGTGTTATCTGTTCAATGGCCTCAGCTATATTGCCATCATCGGGGCGTTGTTGGCGATGCGTCTGACGGCGTCCCAAAAGCCCGCCGCTACGAAGGGAAATATCCTGGGCGGGCTCAAAGAAGGGCTGGTTTATACATACAAGACGCTGCCCATTCGGATGGTGCTGCTGCTGCTTGCGTTCTTCGGCCTTCTGGGGTTCCCAATAATGCCCTTGATGCCGCTATTTGCCGGCGAGGTGTTAGGTGGCGGGCCGCAAACAATGGGATGGCTGCTGGCTTGCTTCGGCCTCGGTGCGCTTGTCGGCACCATTTTTTTGGCATCCCGTAAAACGGTGGTCGGTATCGAAAAAGTCATCGCGGTGAACTCGGCTGTTTTCGCCAGTGGGCTGATGGTTTTTGCGCTCTCAAAAACATTATGGGTTTCGCTGATCATCATCTTTCTTATGGGCTTTGGACTTATCGCCCAGATGGCGTCAACCAATACGATTATTCAAACTCTGGTAGATGAGGATAAGCGAGGGCGGGTCATGAGTTTATATATTTTATCATTCAGTGGCATTGCACCGATAGGCAGTTTGCTTGCCGGTTATACCGCCGGAATGATTGGGACATCTTATACATTTCTTATTGCCGGGTTGCTGGCGATGCTCGGGTCCGCAGCCTTTACCTACAATTTACCGGCCTGGCGTTTGGCCGTCCAACCGATCTATGGAAAAAGAGGCCTTATCTAGATTAGTAGCAAGTTGCGAGCTGCCAGCATATTATGTAGCATAAGTAATCTTTAGGCTACAGCGTAATCATAAACTGAAGTCTGGAGCAAGCTTTCTAAAAGCTGAATGATAAGGAGGGGCTTAGATGGTTGATCGCAAACGTCCCTATTGGGAAGAGCCCGAGATTGAAGAATGGGATGAAGATGATGAGTGGGGAGACGAATCAGACGCAGAATGGATGGATAGAAATGATCGGCAGGTCTTACCGTTTGTTGTGGGGTTGGGGGTCGGGTTAGGCTTCAATTGTCAGCCGCGCAGAGGGTGCTTTCCACGTAACTCCTGCCGCCCGCGATTCATTGGCTGCGTTCCGCACCGGGTTTGTTTTCCACGGCAGGGCTGTTTCCCGCGGCAGGGCTGTTTCCCACGGCAGGGCTGTTTTCCGCGGCCGTGCTTCCCGTTATAAGGCAATCATCGTTATTTGGCCTCCTCGCTTTGGAGGCCATTTTTAGTTGAGTTTCAACTTGAGCGCCGGTATCTGTAATCGTCAAAAACTTTTTTAGACCTCTTGCGAAATCAAATAAGAAATGTAAAAATGGAATATAGTAAGTACGAAATAACAACAGAATATGCCAACAAAAAATTCGAAGAATAACTTGTGCACAGCGATTTAAGCGAGGTAGCAATGATCTGTATTGAAGGATTGATAAAAAAATTCGGTCAACGAATTGCCGTAAACAATTTAAACTTAGTCATTGAGCAAGGAGAGACGTTTGGTCTGCTTGGTCCAAACGGCGCCGGAAAAACGACGACGATCAGGATTTTAACGATGCTTACCAGGCCGACGGCGGGTACGGTTACGATTAATGGATGGAGGCTGCCGCAAGATGAACTGGCGGTCAAGTCGGTCATTGGCGTTGTGCCACAACACCTTAACCTTGATATTGACCTGACTGCCAGGGAAAACCTTGATTTGCACGGACGCCTTCACCATATACCGCGTAAGCTAAGAACACAGCGCACCGAAGAATTGCTTGACTATGTCGAGCTTAAGGATCGTGACAACGACATGGTCAATACGTTTTCAGGCGGAATGAAACGGCGGCTGATGATCGCTCGGGCACTGTTACATAAACCGCAGGTCTTGTTTTTGGATGAGCCAACTGTAGGGCTTGATCCTCAGGTGAGAAGACGACTGTGGGATCTGATTCGACAAATGAATGCCGATGGACTAACTGTTTTACTCACTACCCATTATATCGAAGAGGCCGAGAGCCTGTGCCGGCGTGTCGCCATTATGGAACAAGGGTGTCTGATTGCCTTAAATAGTCCCAAGGCGTTATGTGAGCGGCTGGGTCATTATGTCGTAGAATGGACAGAAAGCCAGGAGACGCAGTACCGTTTTTTTTCCGACAGGGTCGAAGCGGCTGGATTTGCCGGGACTTTGGCTGCCAATACGACATTGCGGCATAGCAATCTCGAAGATGTATTTGTTGAATTAACTGGCCGGCGGGTAAGGTACTAGTACCTTTACCAGATTGAATCTTAAGATTAAATAGTGTAGTTCTTTCTTCAATGCAAGGCGAAGGAACTGCGCATATCGGGAATATGGAAGGCGACGAAAAAGTAAACAAGGGGTTGTGCCGAGCGATAGCGACAGCAGAAACCAACGTTGCCTTATGCCTACGTCCAACGCAGCAGTGCGGGAAAAGCTTCGCTAGTTAAACTAAGATATAACTTAGACAAGCTACTAGTACCTAAAAGGAGTATAGCTATGGAAACAGCCGGGAAAATTATGAAGGTGCTTACCTCTGCCGGCTTTGAGTGCTATATTGTCGGCGGCGCCGTACGGGATATTATTCGTGGTGTTCAGCCTACAGATATTGATATTGTCACCAGCGCTACGCCGGATGAAATTGTTTTACTTGCCTCGCAGCAGGGGTGGTCGACTGCTGCGGTGGGGGCTGCTTTTGGTGTCATGTTAGTAGTAGCCGGTGGACGCAGCTATGAGTTGGCGACGTTTCGCAGTGAACGGTATGGCAGTGACAGTCACCGGCCGGAATCTGTCACTCTTGGGGTCAGCCTCGCTGAGGATCTTGGCAGGCGCGACTTTACGATCAATGCCATGGCAATAGGGATCGATGGTTGGCTTGTCGATTTGTTCGGAGGTCGGCATGATTTGGATGCCGGCGTTATTCGTACTGTCGGCAACGCCCATCAACGGTTTGCCGAGGATGGTCTCCGGATGTTTCGAGCCGCCCGCTTTGCCGCCCGTTTTGGCTTTACACTCGAGCGCGCTACATTTGATGCCATTTCCCCTAACCTCGGACGGGTGGCGGGATTATCTGTCGAGCGGGTACGCACCGAAATTGAAAAAACATTGCTGGCCCCTTATGCGTCACAAGGCCTCGATATTATGCGGATGACCGGACTGCTAGCTGCAACCTGTCGGAACAAAGAGCAGGGGCGGGTGTGTGCTGTTCCCATTCTACCTGAGCTTGAGCACCTTTATCTGCTGTCACAAAACCCAAAATATCACAACTATGATGCTTGGCAGCATACCCTAGCTGTTGTTGACCTGGTGCCCTCTGAGGCCACATTGCGCTGGGGAGCGCTGCTGCATGATGTAGCCAAGGGGTGGCCAGGGGTGCGTACGATCAACAGAGAAGGCCAGCCATCCGATCCCGGCCACGATAAAGCCGGGGCTAATGCCGCGGCAGCTATACTGGCCCGGTTAAAGGTAGAGCGTCAGGTGGCTGAGTGTGTAGTGTGGCTGGTACGGCAGCATCTTTCTTTGCCGGCTGCAACGCATAAGGCGGTATTAAAATGGCTTAGACGCCTAGCTGGCGGTTTTAAGAGCCGGGATCAGCTCAGTGCCGCTTTGACACAATTATTTTATCTGCACGAGGCAGATCGTTTGGCCGGACATACTCAGCCCGATCTTGCAGCGTTAAAAGCGGTGCAGGCAATGGCCGAGCGCATTTTGGCGGAAGTGCCGTTTTTCCCGGCGCAGCTTAACCTGAGTGGGCAACAAATTGCCGCTCTGCTCGGCAGTGGTCCTATCGTTAACCGCTTTCAATACAATCTGCTGGAGCGAATTCAAGCCGGTAGGTTAAGTAACAGTCCGGCAGCATTGACGGCGGCGCTTGCAGCCCGGGTACGGCGTATGTCTAAACAACAGCAGCGATAATTTGAGAGTTTTTTGTAAAAATACACTTGACTGTCAGTGGCGTAAGAGGTATGATTAAACATAAGTTAAATAGCGCAATACGATGATCGGGAAGGCAATTAGTTACAGTCTTCAGAGAGCCGGCGGCTGGTGAGAGCCGGTGGGTGTAATATTTGTTTCCGCCTGGGAGTAGCTGATGATGAATCTGACGGGACCGCCCGGTATAGCGGCTAAAGTTGGCTGAAAGGCAACATGGGTGGCAACGCGGGAGCTGACTCTCGTCCCTATAGGGATGAGAGTTTTTTTGTGTTCCAGCACTTTTGTTATCTGATACCTCGCCCCATTGCAAAGCTTCACAGTGGGGTGAGCTTTTTATTTTTCTGTGAGGTGATTTTATGACCGACAATAATAGGGCCTACAATTTTAATGCCGGACCGGCAGCACTGCCGCTTGCTGCGCTGCAAACAGCCCAAGCGCAATTGCTCAACTTTAACGGCTCGGGGATGTCTGTGCTGGAGCTCAGTCATCGCAGCAAGCAATATGAAGCTGTGCATAACCAGACTATTGAATTATTAACCGAACTGTTGGCTATACCTGAAGGCTATGACATTCTGTTTTTGCAGGGCGGGGCTAGTCTCCAGTTTGCCATGGTACCTATGAACTTTTTGCCGCAAGGCAAAAAAGCCGGTTATGTTATGACTGGCATTTGGTCGGAGAAGGCTTATGACGAAGCCGAAAAACTTGGCGCGGCTTATGTCGCCGCCTCGGCTAAAGACGGTAATTACCGCCAGATACCTGATCTGGAGCAATTACGGTATGACGACGATACTGCCTACCTGCATATAACCTCGAACAATACCATCGTTGGTACTGCCTGGCAGCAATTCCCTGATACCGGTGCTATTCCGCTAATTGCCGATATGTCTAGCGACATTCTCTCCAAGCCGTTTGATGTAAGCAAATTTTCGCTGATCTATGCCGGCGCTCAGAAAAACCTTGGGCCGGCTGGAGTGACAGTTGTCATTATCAAGCGTCATTTGTTAGAGCAGGCAAACAAAAAAATACCGACAATGCTTAGTTATGGGACGTTCGCCAAAAACAACTCGTTATACAATACGCCGCCTACCTTTACCATCTATATGGTAAAACTTATGCTTGAGTGGGTTAAAGCTCAGGGTGGCGCTGCCGGAATCTACAAGCAAAACAAGCAAAAAGCGGCTCTTATCTACGACGCTATTGATGGCAGCGAAGGTTTCTATGTTGGCCATGCTCAACCGGAGGCTCGTTCGTTAATGAATATCAGCTTCCGTTTGGCAAATGCAGAATTGGAGAAAAAATTTCTGGCGTCAGCCGAAAAAGCTGGGTTTGTCGGCTTGGCCGGGCATCGTATTGTCGGCGGTTGTCGGGCATCGGCGTACAATGCCGTGCCTTATGAGGCCTGCCAGGCACTGAACCAGTTCATGCTGGCGTTCCAGAAGGAAAATAGCTAAAGGTGAATATAACATCTGTGAGGAGGCAACTGTCATAATAACAAGATTTATATTAGTACGCCATGGTGAGACTAATTGGAATAAGGAAGGCCGTTATCAGGGCCAGATCGATACTCCGCTTAGTCAATTCGGTCGGGAGCAGGGCCAGAAGGCAGCTCAGGCTCTTAAAGATATTCCGATTGATGCCTGTTATGCCAGTCCATTATCCCGGACGGTCGATACAGCGACGATGTGTGTGGCCGGCCACGGCCTGCCCGTCAATACTGACAGCCGGTTGCTTGAAATCAATCATGGCGAATGGGAGGGGTTGTTAAGTGACGAGGTTGGCAAAACCTATCCGGAGCTTTTAGCCCAGTGGAAAAATGTTGCCGTAGGTGTTACTATGCCGGGCGCAGGCGGCGAAGATATCACCGCGGTGCGGGATAGGTCGATGGCGGTATTTCGTGAACTAGCGGTAAAGCATCTGGGGCAAACCGTTCTTGTAGTGGCTCATGATGCTGTTAACAAAGCTGTCCTATGTGACATACTAGACATTGATTTATCTCACTTCTGGCAGATTAAGCAAGATAATACTTGCATTAATGTGTTTGAATACCAGGAGGGTAAGTGGCGGCTGGTGCTCATGAACTCAACGAGTCATCTGGGATTTCTATTTAGCGGAATTGAGCAAAAAGGTCTTTAATAACCGTAATTTAAGCGGGACTGCTACCAAGGCAGTGCCGCTTCCTCGTACCTTTACCAGATTGGATCTTAGGATTAAATAGTGTAGATTTTTTTGGAGTGCAGTGATAATTTTGGCAATAATAGCAGGTATTGGGGTAAAAGCCGCGAAACTTTTGTAGTAATAATCATAAGCTTGCAGTACTCAAGCAGGGGAGTGTTGATATGCATAAAGATACAGGCTGTAATGAGGCCGCCTGCGGCTCGTGCGATTGCGGTTGTTCGAGTTGCGACGCCCCGGGAGAAAGCCGGCTTAATATTCAGATGGAAGCGCTTTATCAAGCGGGAAAAACAGCTTCAATCAAGGCGGCGTGCACGCAAGCGATAGCCGAAGATGATGGCAACAGCGACGCCTATTTTTGGCGGGCAGTCGTTGCTGCGCTGGACAGTGACTTTGAACAAGCGCTTGCCGACTACACAAAGGCTATTGAACTTAACTCTCAAAATGCTAGCTATTACTCTTACCGGGGTAGTACATACGCTATGCTTGACGATGTCAAGAATGCTGTATTAGACTATTCCCAAGCCATGCTTTATAACCCCGGAGATTGGATTAATTATGCAAATCGCGGTGTAATATACCTTAATAATCATATGCTTGAACACGCGATCGATGATTTTAATAAAGCTATCGAGCTAGAGCCTAACGACATGGGTTCGTATTTAAACCGGGGAGATGCGTATGCGGCTCGCAATCTATTCTCGGTTGCTATTGCTGACTATAACAAGGTACTGGCTAAGTTTCCGGCAGAAACTGACATAGTGATTAAGCGGGGACAGGCTTATTATGAACTAGGCATGTACGAGGAAGCGTTGACTGACTACAATAAGGTGCTGGAGCTTGAGCCCGATAATATTCAAGCGATTGCTATCAGGGCATCGGCTTATTTGGGACAAGGCAAAACTGGTAAAGCTATCGCCGACTTTACCCGCGCCATCGAACTAGACCCCGGCGACAGCAGGCCGTACTTTTTCCGGGGTGTGGCTGAGGCTGCGCAAAAGTCTTATAACGACGCCATTGCTGATTTTACCCACTCGGCCAAGCTCGATCCGAACAATGCGCTCGCCTTTCATAACAAGGCGCTTTGCTGTGAAGTGGTGCATCAAGTTGATGAAGCAATTGCCTCATATAAAGAGTTTTTAGCCCGAGCCGAACAGGACTCACCCGAAGCAGCCCATGCCAAGGAACGATTGCACGAATTGACTAAAACATCAGATGGGTCTCATTTGCAGTAGGAGGTATTCATGGAAGCCGCTGGGCGGTGGATTGATCCCTCATGTTGATTTGGCCGTGCGCTTTATTCTTGAACAGCAAGACGTAGTAGCTATTCCCGGCATGGATAAGCTTGAGCATATTGTGCAAAACCTGGCTCCGACGAAGCAATTCGTCCCGTTCAACGCTGTGGAAATTGCCAAGCTAGAGGCTGCAGCCAAGGAGCTTGGCCCTAACTTCTGCCGCCGCTGCGGCTACTGCTTGCCTTGTGTGGCAGGAATTGATATTCCAACGATGTTTATTTTTACCTTCAGCATATAAACTATAAGATGAAAACCGCGATTCCCGAACGGTACAAAAGTATTCAGGTCAAAGCATCGGACTGTGTTGACTGTGGCGAGTGTGAAAGCCGTTGTCCATATAACCTGCCGATTCGTCAACGACTGAAGAAGGTGGCTCAGGATCTCGGTTAGATTAGGAGGAGTAACATGGTCGAAAGCAATCAGTTTGATATTGCCGTAATCGGTGGTGGTCCAGCCGGGCTATCGGCCGCTCTTACCGGGCGCATTCGCAACAAGAATATTGGGCTGTTTGAACACCTGGACTTCAGCCAAAAATTACAAAAGGCCCATTTGGTAGACAATTACCTTGGCATGCCTGAAGTAACAGGCAAAGGCATGATGCAGCAGTTTGCCGCACATGCGCTGGCTCACAGCCCTGCGCTTATTAAAGAGAAGGTCGTAAACATTTTCCCGGGGGATAATATGTTTACACTACTTACGCCCAAAGCAACGTATGAGGCACGCGCCGTTATTTTGGCCACCGGCGTCGTCAGTACGCTGCTGTTTGAAGGCGAACGGGGTTTTCTCGGCCGGGGAGTCAGCTACTGCGTCACTTGTGATGGGCGCATGTTTGAGGGCCAGGACGTGGCTGTCGTTTCCTATACCAAGGAAGGGGAACAAGAAACCGGCTTCTTAGGCGAACTCTGCCGCAACGTCTATTATTTGCCGCAATATAAAGGCGATTTTTCGCACATGCGCTCACCTATTAAAGTGATGGCGGCAAGGCCCAAAGCGATTGTCGGCAATGGCCAGGTCGAAAAGCTTGTAACAGATAAAGACGAGCTAAAGGTACGCGGCGTCTTTATTCTCCGCGAGTCCGATCCTGTTGAAAACTTACTGCCGGGTCTGGAGCTTGAAGGTGAAGTAATAAAGGTTAACCGTGACATGTCGACGAATATTCCCGGCGTGTTCGCGGCCGGTGACTGCACCGGCAAACCCTGGCAAATCGCCAAAGCCACAGGCGAAGGTCTTGTGGCCGTATTGAGCGCCATTGCCTATCTGGGAAAATAAGCAGAAGGCGGGTCGTCTCACCAAACGGTTAGCTCGAATTTAAGTTGCAAAAGTAACCGCAAACCTTTGCCGGGCGCGGTTACTTCTTTTGTTTTATCATGTATGGGATCAAAGACGCAAAAGCTATCATTATGACTGGAAAGGAGAATTCAATACGAACCGTAGAGAAAGAATCAAAGGCGCCTTAATTGGTGTGGCTGTCGGGGATGCGATGGGTATGCCTTCTGAAATGTATACAAGAAAGGCTATACGTGAAACATTTGGCCGTATAACGGGATTCCTGCCCTCCCGGCCTGACAGCCCTACTCCAAGGAAAATGAATGCCTATGAGGTAACAGATGATACAGCACATTCCGTATTAGTAATTGAAATGCTGCAGAGAACAGGCGGAAAAGTAGACCCCACTATATATTTAGCGCTGCTGCAGCAATGGATGAATACCTTCCCGAAAAGCTTGTCGGTAGTCGGGCCCAGTACGATGAAAGCCATAAATGCAATTAATTTGGGCGTACCTATGGAAAAAGCGGGCGTCACAGGTACAACGAACGGTGCGGCCATGAAGGCAGCACCTATTGGTCTGTTGCCTTCATACGGTGGCATTGCAGAAATTGCTGAAAATATTCGTTTGTTGAGCTTGCCTACCCATAACACCGGGACAGCAATTGGAGCAGCAGCGGCAGTTGCTGCGTGTGTATACTATGTATCGTGCGGCGGTACGGATTGGGAAACATACTGGGCATACGCATTGGAAGCGGCACAAATCGGTATGAGCATGGGATATGATCTTCCCGGACCATCTGTTGCTGCACGGATCAATCTGGCAAAAAAGCTTGTGGCGGAGGCAAAAGATATAGAGGACGCCTGTGAATCATTATATAACATTGTCGGAACCGGGCTTTCAAGCACCGAGAGCGTACCGTCAGCACTCGCCTTAGCATACATTTCAAACGGAGACCCAATGTTTTGCGCGACACTCTGCGCGAACATGGGCGGTGACACAGACACGATGGGTGCTATGGCCTGTGCGATATGCGGTGCTATGCAAGGTTCGGAAAGCTTTGCAAAAGAAACTGTTGATAAAATCATGCGTGTGAATAATTTGGATTTTGATGTATTGGCAGATCAAATAATGACTTTCGGCAAATAATTGTGGGTGTTTATAGCGACGAACTTTGGGAAGCAATCAAAAATAATGTATACCTGATTGCCTGCTTTACAAATTTTGTTGAATAATGTATAATTTTTATATGCATAATAATTGTAAATAATATAGTTATAGGCAATGACGAGACTAAGCATAGTTTAAGATTTTCAGAGAGCCGGCGGCAGGTGTGAGTCGGTAACTTATTATGCCATCCACCTTGGGAGCCGGCGGCGATGAGCCGTCCGAATCACGCATGTTACGCGTGCTGAGCGGACTTTACAGTCAATCAGGGTGGCAACACGGGAGTTCAACTCTCGTCCCTATCAGTTAAGGGACGGGGGTTTTTTATTGTTAAGGAGGTAAAAACCATGTTAGATATTAAATTCGTGCGTGACAATCCCGGGCAAGTCGAACAGGCATTGACAAACCGGGGGGCTGCTATAAGCTTAGACGAATTTATAGTTCGAGAGAAAGAGCGGCGAGAGCTATTAGCTGAAGTAGAGACACTCAAAAACAAGCGTAACACAGTGACTCAGGAAATCAGCCACAAGAAAAAAGCCGGTGATAATGCCGATCATTTAATTTTGGAAATGCGTCAGGTCGGTGATCGGATTAGCGCCCTTGATGCCAAAGTTAAAGAAGCGGAAACGGCATTGGCGGGTATCATTATGAATATCCCTAATGTACCCCATCAATCTGTACCGGTAGGCAAAAACGAGCATGACAATCAACAAGCGCGCTGCTGGGGTACGCCACGGAAGTTTTCTTTCACGCCACTGGCTCATTGGGACATTGGCGAAAAGCTGGGAATCCTTGATTTTGAGCGAGGTGGCAAAGTAACCGGAGCCAGATTTCTTTTCTACAAAGGATTGGGCTCTCGCCTGGAACGCTCACTGATCAACTTTATGCTCGATCTTCATACCAAGGAACATGGCTATACTGAGTTTTTCCCGCCGTTTATCGTTAATGATGCCAGCATGGTCGGTACCGGCCAACTGCCCAAATTTGCGGAAGATATGTTTAAGCTGGAAGGGCATGACTATTATCTCATACCGACGGCGGAAGTGCCGATAACTAATTTGCACCGTCAGGAAATACTTGATGCTAAAGACCTGCCGTTTTATTACACGGCTTATAGTGCCTGTTTCCGGGCCGAAGCCGGTGCGGCCGGGCGTGATACTCGCGGTCTGATCAGGCTGCATCAGTTTAACAAAGTTGAGCTGGTTAAATTCTGCCTGCCGGAAGAATCTTATAATGAACTGGAAAAACTAACGATGAATGCAGAAAAAGTATTGCAACTGCTCGGTCTGCCCTACCGTACCATGCTGCTTTGTACCGGCGATATGGGTTTTGCATCGGCTAAAACATATGATTTGGAAGTCTGGCTGCCTAGCTTTAACACCTATCGGGAGATCTCATCCTGCTCTAACTTTGAAGACTTTCAAGCCCGACGCGCAGAAGTTAAATTCCGCCGGGAGCCTAAAACTAAGCCGGAATTTGTCCATACACTGAATGGATCGGGCTTAGCTATTGGCCGGACAGTGGCCGCAATATTGGAAAACTACCAGCAAGCAGACGGTTCGGTGCTTATACCGGAGGTTTTACAGCCATATATGGGTGTAGATGTAATAAAGTGATATTGCTTAAAAAAGGAACAGCCAGGTATACATGTGTATATTTGGCTGTTCCTTCTCTGTAGCCCTATAAATGGATTGGAATCTGAGCTACAATAAGCATGTCAATGACAGGCACCATCTGTTATTGTGGTGAGCAATCAGAAGAACGAATTAAAAATAAATCCGGAAAAAACATGGAATGAACGATAGTAGTGTTATTTTAGTTAGCCCATTCATTTTCATTGGCCAATAGCTGGGTGACTTCCATTACACCACTCCTAAACATTACCTGAAAGTTGGTCTTGATTTATGGTTTTTACTGTACGGTTTAGCTCGAAATAAGTGTCACAGTTACGGAGCCGGATGTAGCGGCGGCTACTTCGGTAGGGTGCGAGACCTGTGTGTCACTGGCATTGATGAGTCTTATAGTTGAGCCGGGGCTTGTAATGTTAACTAATACCGTATTGGTGAGAGAAGGGCCCCCTTCACCTATGGCTGAGGTTTGCGCCTCTATGATTGATCCGGCAAGCGGTATTCCATTTATATCTAAACGTGCCACAAGCAGAGTGGAAGTGAGAGGAATTCCTGAAAAATAGTAACTGACTAAATAAAAGCCAGGGATTGCAAGTGTAATATCTGTTAAGCCAGTTAACGTTATTCCAGTTCCTATGATAGCGATCGTATTGGTAAAAGGGATTGCGGCTCCTGTCTGATTGATTGTGGTTTCCGTTGTATAAAAAGTAGCACTAGCAACAGAAAAATTTCCGATAGCTCCAGTAGGCCCAGTGTTGCCAGTAGGCCCGGTGTCACCGATAGGCCCGGTGTCACCGGTGGCTCCGGTATCACCAGTTGCTCCGGTATCGCCGGCAGGCCCAGTATCGCCGGTAGGTCCGGTGTCGCCAGTAGGGCCAGTGTTACCGGTAGGTCCGGTATCGCCAGTAGGTCCGGTGGGGCCTGTAGCCCCAGCGCCTGTGGCTCCAGTAGGGCCGGTTACGCTGGTGGCTCCGTGAGAACAACAAAGATTAGGCGAGTCGTAATATTTAAGAAAGCAATAACAGTTATGTCGTTGCTTTTTCTGCTGGCAGTTCTTACAGTGGTGTCTACACCGACATTTACTGCAGTGATGCTGATGCCGGTAATTGGAATGACCTGTTTGTTCCACGAATAGCTCTCCCCCTTTTTCCGTCCTCAAAAATTATACAAAATATAATATGCTTTTTTTATTTACATGGAACTCTTTTGGCGAGAAGACTTACATAAGGACGTTATAGCTTGCTTAACTGCTTAATCCGACGATTATGACATCTATCTGTTGCCACTGGCTGCAACACATATATTTTACTCGGCTTTATATGGCAAGATAGTGAATTTATGGCCTCTTGTACCAAAATTCCTTGACTTTTCAGATGGTTGATCATACAATTTAAGTAATTTGATATAGGAATAGGTGCCCGGTTGGGCTTAATAGGGAAGCCGGTGT
>Ga0153999_1000571_pt1 | contig 15865 bp, 17 predicted proteins | sample TSNC083MetaG_FD_104675 | JGI IMG/M metagenome (GOLD analysis project Ga0153999, IMG submission 104675) | Attine ant fungus gardens microbial communities from North Carolina, USA - TSNC083 MetaG | ecosystem: Host-associated > Fungi > Mycelium > Unclassified | place: USA: North Carolina, Lumber... | reverse complement strand
TGGACATTTTATCCGAAAGCATTCGCTGGATGAGTTTCCGCAGTTTTGGAATGTCCTGAAGGGCGAGATGAGTCTGGTGGGGACAAGACCTCCGACGGTGGATGAATATGCAAAGTATGATTTTCATCATCTTAGCCGATTGTCTACGAAGCCGGGATTGACGGGATTGTGGCAGGTGAGCGGGCGAAGTGACGTTGTGGACTTTGAAAAGGTGGTGCGGTTGGATACGGAGTATATTAGTGAGTGGAGTCTTGGGCTGGATGTGCGGATTGTGTGGGAGACGGTGAAGGTGGTGATTAGTGGGAGTGGGGGGGAGTAGGGGGGAGGATTAGTTTGCTTTTTTGAAGAGAGGGTATTGTAAGAGGCTTGGAGTGAGAGTATATCTGGATTTGCCTGGGAGGGAGTTGCTGGTGGGGCAGAAGTCGACGAATCTTTTGCGAAACGGGCATTTGATATATGTGGAGGAATGGAGAAGCAAATAATGGGAAAACAGCATATAATTGCGGTTTCAGGAATGGGCTATGTTGGACTCAGCATCGCTACACTGCTTTCACAGCATCATAAAGTTTACGCTGTGGATATTATTCCTGAAAAAGTGGAACTTATTAATAATAAGAAATCACCTGTTGTGGACAAGGAGATTGAAGAATATTTGGCAACCAAGAGGTTGGATCTGACTGCAACACTTGATGGGAGGGAAGCGTATAGCAATGCCGATTTCGTTGTGATTGCAGCACCGACCAACTATGACTCTGTAACACAGCATTTTGATACGAGCGCAGTTGAGACCGTAATCAAGCTGGTTATGGAGATTAATCCGAATGCTGTCATGGTCATCAAGTCTACGATTCCGGTTGGATACACCGCGGGCATCCGTGAAAAGACCGGCTCCAAGAACATCATCTTCAGTCCGGAATTCCTGCGTGAATCTAAGGCACTCTATGACAACCTGTATCCGAGCCGTATTATCGTTGGTACGGACATGGATGACGAGCGTTTGGTTGAGGCTGCTCATGTCTTTGCAGAGCTCCTACAGGAAGGTGCCATCAAAAAGAATATTGACACACTGTTCATGGGCTTTACTGAGGCTGAGGCTGTCAAACTGTTTGCCAATACCTATTTGGCGTTGCGTGTATCTTACTTCAACGAGTTGGATACCTACGCCGAGATGAAGGGGCTGAATACGCAGCAGATTATCAATGGTGTCTGCCTTGACCCTCGTATTGGTATGCACTACAACAACCCGTCCTTCGGTTACGGTGGATACTGCCTGCCGAAAGATACCAAGCAGCTTCTGGCAAACTATCAGGATGTGCCGGAGAACCTGATTGAAGCAATCGTGGAAAGCAACAGAACCCGAAAGGATTTCATTTCTGATCGCGTGCTGAAGATGGCTGGATACTACGTCTATGAGGAAGATAATCAGTACAGCAAGAGCAAGGAAAAGCCTGCTACGATTGGTGTTTATCGCCTGACCATGAAGAGCAACTCCGATAACTTTCGTCAGAGCAGTATTCAGGGAGTTATGAAGCGGATTAAGGCAAAGGGTGTCACTGTAGTCATCTATGAGCCGACTCTCAAAGACGGTGGGACTTTATTTGGGTCAGCAGTGGTCAATGATTTGGAGAAGTTCAAGAGTATGTGCGATGCGGTGATAGCTAACCGTTATGACAGATGTCTGGACGATGTAAAGGATAAGGTTTATACACGTGATATTTTTAGAAGAGATTAGGGGTTTACACGATGAAAGTATGTTTAGTTGGTTCGTCGGGCGGTCATTTGACACATTTATACATGTTAAAACCGTTTTGGCAGGATAAAGAACGATTCTGGGTTACATTCGAGAAGGAGGATGCACGAAGTCTTCTTCAAGATGAGCGAATGTATCCGTGTTACTATCCGAGCAATCGTAGCATTAAAGCTTTTATTATAAATACAATTAAAGCTATCAAAATTCTTCCAAAAGAAAAACCAGATATTATTATTACCTCTGGTGCAGCGGTAGCGGTTCCGTTTTTCTATATAGGGAAACTCCTTGGAGCAAAGACTATCTATATTGAAGTATTTGACCGCATTGACAAGCCTACAATGTCTGGAAAAATGTGCTATCCAGTGACGGATAAGTTCATTGTTGAATGGGAAGAAATGAAACGGGTATATCCCAAGGCGATTAATCTGGGGAGTATTTTTTAGGTGGTGATGGAATGATTTTTGTTACAGTAGGTACTCATGAGCAACCGTTTAATCAATTAGTTGAGTATATGGATAATTTGAAGAGAGACGGAAAGATTGATGATGAAATTGTTATTCAGACTGGTTACAGTACATATGAGCCAAAATACTGTACATGGCAGAAAATCTATCCCTACCAACAGATGGTAAAATTTGTGGATGAAGCCAGAATTGTTATTACACATGGAGGTCCATCCAGTTTTATTATGCCTCTTCAGGTTGGGAAGACGCCAATCGTAGTTCCCAGGCGGAAAAAATATGATGAACATGTCAATGATCACCAGGTGACTTTTACACAGGAGGTTGCCAAGAGAATGGGGACAATTATTTCAGCTATTGATATCAAGAAGCTTGAAGAAACAATTTTGAATTACGACACAATCATCGCTGGGATGCAAAGCGTAACTAATAGCAACAATGCAAAGTTTAATGCTGAATTGGAGAAGATTGTTGATGAAATGATGACAGGAAGGAAAGGAAAGAAATGATAAAAGCAGGAATCCTGTCAATGCAAAGGATTGTGAACTATGGCTCTTTTTTGCAGGCCTATGGTTTGAAATGCATTTTAGAAGATCTTGGATGTGATGTTCAGTTTGTTGACTATCATCCGGGCGAAACGCTTATACCCGCAAATGGCGGTACTGGGATTCAGAGAAAAATATCTAAGGTTATGGAAACGCTAGGGTACAGTGCTCCATTGAAAGAAAAAATTCGTTTTATCAAGTATAAGAAGAATTACGCAGCCAATTATTATCCATATCTCGAAATCAGTGACCAGATGAACTACAACGCAGAATTGGATGTTTTGGTTATTGGTAGCGATGAGGTATTCAACTGTGTACAAAGCAACACAAATGTTGGTTTCTCGCCGGAATTATTTGGAGAAGGGAACAATGCTAAAAAAGTAATTACTTATGCAGCTTCCTTTGGAAATACAACAGTAGAGAAACTGAACAAGTATAAAATAGCTGACAAAGTTGGTGAATGGTTAAAGAAGGTTGATGCTATCTCTGTAAGAGATATAAACAGCGGAAAAGTTGTGGAAACAATAGCTGGGACAATGCCAGAATATCATCTAGATCCCGTTTTAGCATATGACTTTATTGGGAAATGTAAAGAGATACCAACAAATATTTCAGAAGATAAGTATATGATTTTGTATGGCTACTCTGGACGTTTTAGTAAGGAAGAGTGTAAAGAAATTCGCATGTTTGCCAAGAGCAGAAGTTTAAAAGTTTTCTGTATTGGCGGAGTACAGGATGTATGTGATAGGTTTATCGATTGCAACCCGTTCCAGGTGATAGCTTATTTTCAGCATGCGGAGTATGTTGTTACAGATACATTTCATGGAAGTATTATGTCGATTATCACACACAGACAGTTTGCTTCTGTGGTTAGAAGTACAGATTATGGAAATAGCGAGAAGTTAGTTGATCTGTTATATAGATTAAATCTGTATTCAAGAGTGGTACATAATATAAAGGACATAGCTGATTTTCTGTTGGAAACGGTTGATTACACAGAAACGGAAGATATTGTTTCGAAGGAGAGATGCCGTACGGAAATTTACTTGAGAAAGGAAATACTGTAGATGTATACAGAATTGAAAACTTATCAGATTATTATTGCGCTTTTGAAGAAATATGGAATTAGTCATTGTGTACTTTCTGCGGGCAGCCGTAATGTTCCGTTTGTGCATTCAATAGAAGAAGATCCCGAATTTCATTGCTATTCAGTGGTTGACGAGCGAAGTGCTGGCTATTTTGCTCTGGGGCTGGCTCAAGAACTGAATCAGCCCGTTGTTATTTCGTGTACTTCGTCTACTGCAACATGCAATTATTGGCCTCCTGTTGCAGAAGCTTTTTATCAAGGTGTACCTATCGTCGTGCTTACAAGTGATCGCAATCCTGAAATGTTGGGGCAGTGGGAAGATCAGATGATTGATCAGGTTGGGATGTATGATCGGCATGTTAGAAAATCGGTTAATCTGCCGATTATTAATAACCGTGATGACGAATTATATTGTCAGAGGCTTGTGAATGAGGCTTTGCTGGAGTTAAACCACCATGGAATAGGACCTGTTCATATTAATGTGCCGATGAAAACATATAATAACTCATTTAATGTTAAGACATTACCTAATGTAACAAAAATTGATCGGCTTTGTCTTGATGATAGTAGGGAACTTTGGAGAGATAGAATTGAAAAGCTTAAAAGAGCTCAAAGAATTCTCGTCACCTGTGGCCAGAATAGCTATGTTAGCCCAACATTGAAAAATTCTATCTCGGAGTTTTTTACTAAATATAATTCAGTAGTATCAGTAGAATATATGTCAAATATTGAATTGAGCGAAGGATTAAATCTTAATGTGTGCATGGACGCTCGATATGTGGTTCCTAAAAAAGTTAAAGAACTATTGCCGGATATTGTGATTTCGTTTGGCGGCAATATTTTTGCAGGAATTAAAGAGCAGCTTCGAAAATTTGCAGGAGAGTTTGAGCATTGGCTAGTTCAAGAGGATGGTCGTGTTGTCGATCTATATAAAAGCATAACTACAATATTTGAGTGCAAGCCAGAATACTTCTTCCGATATTGCTGTGACAATGCGGAAGAAACAATGATGAATAATCACTATTATGATTCTGTCAAACAATATGTGGATTCCGTTGCATATCCAGAATTTCCATATTCTCATGTGTATGCTATCAAGGAAGTTGTAGAAAAAATCCCGTCGGATTCGATTTTGCATTTGAGTATCAATAACAGCATTCGTATTACAAATTTCTTTAAGCTGAACCCCAACATTAAAGTGTATGCCAATATTGGCACACACGGTATTGATGGTTGCCTGTCTTCTTTTTTGGGGCAAGCCATTGCAGGAAATAAGCAGAGCTATTTGATAATAGGCGATCTTGCTTTTTTCTATGATATGAATGCCATGCGGTTACGTCACATTCACAAGAACGTTCATATTCTATTAATTAATAATGAGGGTGGATCAGAATTTTACTTTAATCGAATGTGGAAAAATGAGGCAAGTGATCTGCATACGACTGCTCGCCATCATACCAAAGCAGAAGGCTGGGTGAAATCAAATAATTTCATTTATTTGAACGCATATGACAAGGATACTTTACAAAAGGCAGTAAAAAAATTTATGTGTAGTGATTTGGATCGTCCGGTCTTTTTAGAAGTATTTACTGAAATGGAAACAGATTCTGCTGTGATTTATGATTTTTTTGACTTGAGTCGTCCTAGAGGCGTTCAATCGGAAACGATTCGTCGTAGTAAAGAACTGATAAAAGCAACAGTTGGCCAAGAAAAGGCACAGAAAATTGCCGGATTGTTTAAAAAATAGGGAGCTGTGTTATGGGATACAAGAGGACAATCCGTAAGATTGCAAAATATATTCTTGCTTCACAGCCAGAGTCTTTTGTGAAAGTTGATGTTGCCCAAGTAAATTATGGCGGTATCTTAAAGGATAAGAGAATTGTTATTACCGGCGGTGGAAGTGGTCTGGGATTTGCAATGGCAAAAAAGTTTCTTTCCGAAGGCGCAGTGGTTGTTATTTCGGGAAGAAATAAAGAAAAGCTGGATGCTGCAGTAAATAAATTAGGAAATCGCAGTCATGCTGTTATTACAGATGTTTGTGATGTTGAACACAGTGCAGCATTCTTGGAAGAAGCAAAGAAACTGTTGGATGATCGTATCGACTGTTTGGTTAGTAATGCGGGAGTTTCGCTTCATGAAAACCATTATTCAAATGTTACGGTTGAAGGTTTTGATAAACAATTCAATACAAAGTTTAGAGCTGGATATTTTTTGGGAAAAGCATTTTTGGAAATGAAGACGAAAGAGCAGGGACCTAATGCGGAATTGTTATACATTACGTCTGAAACAGGTGATCAGTGCTACGATATTCCGTATGGAATGACAAACGCAGCATTGAATAGTATGGTAGGAGCTTTTTCCAGGAGAGTCTACAAAAGTGGGATACGAGTTAATGCAATTGCTCCTGGTGTTACTTTAACAGAAATGACAAGGGATTATGCAGAAGCGAGTGACGGAAATATGTACAGAAATTGTGCGTCTGGAAGAATATTTTTGCCGGAAGAGGTGGCGGAGGTCGCGTGCTTTTTGCTGAGTGATGCTTCTAAATGCATTTCTGGTGAAGTAATCCATTGTAATGCTGGAAACCATTTGAAAACTTTTTGGGTGGAGTAAATAATGAGAATATTAGTAATTAACACTGTACGTTTCAAATTGAATGGTATTTCTGCTGTAATTATGAATTATTACAAAGCTATGAATAAAAATGATTTGAACATGGATTTCTTAGCAATAGATACACCCAGCGAGGAATATCAGGATGAGTTTAAAAAGAATGGTATTAAATGTTATGTAGTTAATAAGGAAAATGTGTTCGCATATTTTGCTAAACTGATTGTAGTAGCTCGTAAAGGAAAATATGATATTGCACATGTTCATGGTAACAGTGCAAATATGGCAGTTGAATTATTAGCTTGCAAGCTTGCAGGTATTAAAATTCGTATCGCTCACTCACATAATACATCGACAATGCATCCGATAATGCATAAGCTTCTCTATCCGTTATTTAGAATGACCTGCACTCATGGATTTGCTTGTGGGGAAGATGCAGGACATTGGCTTTTTCATGACAGAGAGTTTGTCGAAATTGAAAATGGTATTGATTTAAAGCGTTTTAAGTTTGACGCTAACGTCCGAACGGTGTATAGAGAGAAGATTGCAGCTGACAACAGGATTGTTATTGGTCATATAGGTAATTTCGTAGAGCAAAAAAATCATACATTTTTTCTGGATTGGTTTGCAGAACTCGTAAGAGAGCATAAGAATTATTTGTTGTTGATGATTAGTGACGGATACTTATTAGGAGCAATGAAGGAGAAATCTCATAAACTTTGTATAGAAGATAAAGTTTTGTTTCTTGGAAAAACTACAGAAGTGCAGAGTTACTTACAGGCAATGGATATTTTTGTGTTACCATCTTTGCATGAAGGGCTACCAGTAGTTTTGATCGAAGCGCAGGCATGTGGGTTACCATGTATAGTGGCTGATACTGTTGCCAAAGAAGCAGACTTAACTAGGTCATTTAAGTTTTTACCTATAACAAATACTCAATGCTGGATAAATGCTATATTAGATGAAAAAGTAGAAACCTCTCGCAGTGAACGGTGTAATAAATGGCAAGATATCATTGCTTCACGCGGGTATGATATCAATCAAAATGCAGATAGAATGAAAGATTTATACATCAAATACTGTAATAAATAATTTGGAGGTAATATATGCCAACATATGAGGGATTTCGATTGAAGGTTTTAGCGATAAAGAGAAAGGTGTTTGCAAATAAAAGAAAACAGGAATTAATAAATATTGACTTTACTATCATTAGTAATAATTGCTGGGGTGGAATGATTTATGAAAGTTATAATCTTCCTAAGGAATCTCCAACAGTTGGTTTGTTCTTCATGGCATCTGATTATATTAAATTTGTGTCTGAATTAAAGGGATATTTAAGTAGCAGTTTAACATTTATCAATCCGGAAAATTCCAGATGGAAAAGTGCACCACAGGGATCAGGAGATAGTCGCTTTGGACGTTATCCAGTGGCAGCGTCGTTGTAAGCGCGTGAATTGGAATAGGATGCTAATTAAATTTAATGATCAAAATAGATGTACCAAACATGACGTTAAACAGTTTATGGGGTTAGATATGAAAAATAAACTTTATTTACATGTAAACAATGGGATATTGATAATCAAAAATAAATAGTGAGGTACTGCATCATCAAGCAGTCTCCATCTCATGATAGCATAATGGCCTCTTATGAACCGTGTGGGAAAAACAAATATATAAATTTAAGCATACTATTAAATTCTTTATTAAATTTGAACTCCTTGATTGTTTTTAAGAAAGTAGATGTGCTTAAATGTAGTACAAATGATGAAAAAGATGAGATTAGTAGTTTTATTATTTCATTGCGTGCGATATAAGCTACTCTTTGGAAGAAAGTTACAGCTAGGTGCAGTGAATTCAATTAGAGGTAAATTCCGTATAGAGATATTTGATGAGGGCAAAGTGAGCATTGGGAAATTCTTAATGTCATGTGGCCCTATGTATATAAAATGTACAGAAAGGGTGGAAATCACGATGGGAGGCAAATGCTTCTTTAATTATAACTGTAGCATTATATGTGCAGAGAAAGTAATAATAGGGAATCATTGTATGTTTGCAAATAATCTGGCCATGATTGACCATAATCATGTAATTAAAAACGGAGCTGTAAGTGGAGAACTGAAAACAGAGCCGGTTGCAATTGATGATAATGTTTGGGTCGGAGAGAATGTCACGATTTTAAAAGGTGTTCATATTGGAGAGGCAGCTACTATTGCGGCAAGTGCAGTAGTTACAAAAGATGTTCTTGCGCATGATATAGTTAGTGGGGTTCCGGCGAGACCTTTCAGCAAATGAAAAGTAGAGGAGTATTTAAATGAATCTGGTTTCAGTTATTGTACCTGTATATAATGTTGAAAAATATTTAATGGCATGCGTAAATTCATTGTGTGAGCAAACATATGTAAATCTTGAGATAATATTGGTTAATGATGGCTCTAAAGACCATAGTGGTCAAATTTGCGATGAATTTGTGCAGAGAGACTCTAGGATTAAAGTTGTGCATAAAAAAAATGCAGGATTAGGGTATGCAAGAAATAGCGGCCTGGAAGTTGCAACAGGTAAGTATGTGACGTTTATAGATTCGGATGATTTGGCCGATAGGAACTTAATTGAACTTTTGATGAAGGGGATAAACGAAGCTAATGCAGATACCTGTATAGGAGGATTTAAGCGCATTTCCGAAGATGGTGTCATATATTTCAAAGAGCAGTATAAAGAAGAAATATTCGTGAAAGAGTCAGTGTATGACATATTGTTTGCGAGAATGCTTGGGAGTGCTCCAAATGCGCACGATTCAATAAGGATGTCCGTCTGGAACGTGTTATATTCTATGGAAATAATAAATGCCCATAATCTTAAATTTCCGTCAGAAAGGGAGTTTATTTCAGAAGACATCGTCTGGGATTCAGAGTATTATAAATATTCAAAATGTGTGAAAGTAGTATCATCTATAGCATATAGCTACAGGATAACACCTGGTTCATTGACACAAAAATATAAGCCTCAGATGCTTGATATGATTTGCGCTCTTTATAACGAGATGGAAAGGAGATTAGGTGGAGATTGTATTAAAACCACACGATTGCAAAGACAGTTCTTTGTTAATTTAAGGGTTTGTCTAAAACAGGAGCGAGGTAATTTATCTGGAAAAAATAAAAAAGAGATTAAGCTTACAATAAAGAAAATTGTCGATAATTGCACTGTAAAGCGTGTGGTGAATGAGTATCCGATGAATTCCATGCAATTTAAAGCGAAGCTTTTCTTGATTTTAATAAAATACAAATTTGTAAACATTTTAGGGTTTTTGATTTCGATGAACGTTCTATGAGGTGATGATAATGAGTTTTAGGCAGGTGATAAGTAAAATGCTTTATCCTAACACATACTCGTCTGATGCGTATGTTTCATATTTAAGAAAATGTGGGGTAAGAATTGGATATGGTACGTGGTTTGCAAAACCCAAAAACACATCTGTTGATGTGCAGAATGCCATTTCTGTAGAGATAGGTGATAATGCCTGCATTACAGATGGAGTAATAATTTTAGCGCATGACTGGAGTTATTCTGTCATTGCGTGTGCTTATAAAGATGCCCCGGGCAAACAAAAGGTTACGTACATCGGAAATAATGTTTTTATTGGTACGCATTCCATTATATTAATGGGAACTCACATTGGTGACAATGTAATTATAGGAGCGGGAAGTGTTGTATCAGGTATTATTGAGGAAAACGCTGTTTATGCGGGAAATCCTGCAAAGAAGATTTGCAGTTTAGAAGAACATTATAAAAGATTAAAGGATTATTTTGAAGATAGTGCATATTGTTATTTGACCCGCCAAAAGGTGAGAGGAGGTATCCCGAATTTAGAAGAAATGGGTTTATATGCTTCTCTTTTTGTTGATAAGACAGATGAAAATATGCGCAAATACTTTTCAAAATCGGTGATTCCTTTCGCAATAAAAAATGTGCCTAAGAAATATGATTCTATAGAAGAATTTTTAAAAGAAAAAGAAGGGTTATAATGGAACCAGTAGTCAGTGTAATAATACCAAATTATAATGCAGAACCGTATGTTTTAGATTGTATTAAATCGGTTATAAATCAAACTTATAATAACCTTGAAATAATTGTTGTGGATGATGGATCGACAGACTTGTCATTATCGAAGGTTAAAGTTCTAGCAACCAAGTATGACAATATTATTGTTTATCAACAAGAAAATCTAAATGCTTCGATTGCAAGAAATAGAGGTGTTGAACTTTCCAATGGAAAATATATTTTATTTTTAGATTCCGATGATATTTTATATAGAGAAGGTATTTCGTGTTTGGTGAAAACTGCTGAAGAGGGAAGCGCAGACTTAGTAATTGGAAATTATAATAATATAGGTAAAGATGGCAATATAGTACGAAAATGCGATGTAGTAAAAGAATCGATAGTTAGCACAAAATCCATGGATTTTGTGGGTATGGTACCAAATCCATCAAATAAATTATATTCTAAAAAGATTATTGATGAAAATAGAATTATCTGGGGTAATGTGAGAATTGGTCAAGATTTAAATTTTTTTTTAAAGTATTTGTCATGCTGTAAAGTTGTTTTAACTACGACTGAGTATATATATGGGTGGCGAATAGTAGATGGGAGCATAAGTAACTCTTTTAATTTTAGAATTTTTGATATAACTGAGTCGTTTAAAAATACGAGGAATTTCTATTTGCAAATTGGGAAAAAAAATATATATGAGGAGTATGTTTCAGCTGTGGAATATCGTCATTACTATTTGCAGATGGAAAAGCAGAAATATTTCAAAAACAGAAAAGAACGTAAATTAGTTGCAGATTACTTTTGTCTAATGCTTGCGCAAATAGATTTATCACATTGTAAAATAATAGAGTGGTATAAAAGTGATTTGAGGAAATGTAAATACAAGATTATGCTGAAATCACTTTATATTTCCAAACTATACACATGGTTGGACGCAAAATTTGCAAGAAAAACCGAAAGGTAAAATAATGGACGAGTATAAAAAGTTGATAAAGAAAATTGCGGATTTTCATCTACAACAATTCCTGTATGATGGATATGCAAAAGCGGGCTGCAATGGCCCATATGGTGATTGCGATACACCTATGAGGAATACTGCACATTGGTGCATTATATATTCATTCTTATATAGTAAATATAAAAATGAAAACTACTTGGATGTTATCAAAAAATTTATAGAATACTTGATGAGTGAGGATTATTACGGAATATCTGGTGCTGCTATTTGCAGAACAAAACATACGGATGATACTAATGGTGTAATTGGACAAGCGTGGATTATCGAAGGATTGATTGAGGCATTTAAAATTCTTCAAAATGAGCAATTATTAGAAAGAGCAATAAGTATATTTAATTCACAGAAATTTATAGATGAGGTTGGACTATGGAAAATATGTTGCTCAAATGGAAAAGTTGTTGGATATGATTATGTATTTAATCATAATCTGTGGTTAGCTGCATCTGGATGCTTAATATTAGAACAAAGAGAGAGTCCTGACATTAGAAAAAAAGTGACGAGCTTTTTAGAGCATTCTAAAAACACATATGCCGTACAGCCATCTGGTTGCTTATATCACTTGATTAATTTAGATGCTAGTAAATGGGGAAAAATAAAGTATAGGATAAAACAATACTTGACAGATTTCAATATCGGAAAGTTTAAGAAGATGAATTACTTGGAAAAAGGGTACCATCTATTTGATCTGTATGGCTTTGCAATTATTAAGAAACAATTTGCCGATCATCCACAGCTTAATAGTAAAAGGATATATAAAGCGATTGAGTATGGATGCAACGAAAAAGTGTTAGCTAAACTCGGAAATTTGGATGGAAAATTTAATAAATATAGTTATCCATACAATTCGCCAGCATTTGAATACCCATTCGTGTCTGAACGATTAGGTGGCGGATGTAATGAAAAAATTGCAATGAAAATGCTGGATATTCAATTTAAGCACTTTTTTGACGAAAAAACGATGATGTTCTCCCATAATAATAAAGATCCAGATACATTAGCAGCAAGAATATATGAGTTGGTTCGCTATTTCCAAGAAAGGGAAATAATCGCATGAAACAAAGTAGGCTTAGGGTAAGTAAAAAATCAATAATGCTATTTGGTGCTTTTTGTATGTGGATTGCTCCTACATACTTATATAATGTGTCTTTTTTTATGTTTTTTTCAAATTCGTTTGTGTATCTTGCGATAGCTGCATTCCTGATTGATTTTTGTCGAAACTTTAGACGAAGTTCAATTGTATTTTGTCTAATTGTAGTGAGCGTTGTGATACAAGGGGTTGCAACGTCCATGCTTAATCCAGGCTTGTTAGTAACATATGTCCGCCAATATTCAAAAACGATTGCATTTTGTTATTTTATGGATAAGTTTACAAGAGAGGGAGGAGTATCAAAGAATATTAATGTTTTATTACATTATCTCGAAATGATGATTGTAGTAAATTTTATTACATTGATTTTGTTCCCCAATGGTATGTATGTGTCAGGTTCATACTCTAGGAATTTTTGGATGGGATATGATAACACCCATATCCGATGGCAAATTCCTGCATTGGCAATTTCATACATATATTCTTTTGTAGTAAATAAAAGGATAGGATTTAGAACAGTACTTTTAAGCTTAGTTATATTGTTATCAACGATAATTGTAGGTTCTGGAACAGCGATTATTGCTGTGGTTGTTTTTGCAGCAGGGATGTTGTATATTTTACTTGGAAAAAGAAAGGATCAAGAGAAAGGACCAAAGCTTTTTATGCCGTTATCTGCGCTTGTCATCAGCATAATTGGAAGTATTCTGATTGTTGGAGGTACAATTGCAGGCTCTCAGGTTGGATTTGTTGCTCAAATAGCGGAGTGGTTGGGGAAAGATTCTGCAACGCTTACTGGACGTAGCTATATTTGGACTAGTTCTTTGGCTACAATCAAAGAGCATTTGATATGGGGGGTAGGATATGAAACTTCTGAAATGACTAGTATGCGGCTTGTAAATCGTATAGGATATGGATTGTCTCCCCATAATTTTTGCTTAGATGTTTTATATAATGGAGGAATTATATTAGCAATAATAGTTATCCTCATATATGTGGTGTTGCAGTTTAAATTATCTAAATACAAAAAACTGCCAGTAATTTCAATATGTGGCTTATGGCTAATAACTATTTCAGTTATGGGTTTAATGGAGCCTCAGTATAATACGCAGTTACGGCTAGCATGGATTATTGTAGGAAATATCGCTTACTTATGCCAAGAGAATGGTTTATGTAGTATTGCAGAAAAGTAATTGGTGTCAAAAAGACATCAGTAGTAGGAGTAAGTAAAATGAAAAAAACAAACTTAGCAAAAAATACAATCTTACTGTCAATAGGGACGTTGATGACAAAAGGAATAAATCTCTTAATGATTCCATTGTTCAGTAGTTGGCTTTCAACAGAGGATTATGGTTCATTTGATTTGTTTTGTACATACGTATCCTTACTAATTCCATTTATTACATTATCAAGTTCAGATGCAATTTTTCGCTTTTCGGTTGACAAAAATGAAAAAAGAGAAAAGAGCAGGTACATTACAACGGGATTTTGTATTAACCTTGTGAATTCCATTGTGGTCAGTATTATTATTTGGGGAATCGGAGTTTGTACGGGATGGAAATTTGCAATTCCCTTTATAGCATTACTTTTGTGTGAATTGTTTAATAATCACCTTCAAGGATTTGTACGTGCAATCAAGAAGTTGAGCATTTATTCGTTTGCAAGCGTGATTACTACAGTGGGGATTGCTTTTTCGGTAACTGTGTTTGTCCTTGCTTTCAACATGGGGTTACTAGGGATTATTTATGGATATGCACTTGGATATTTGATTGGTGAGATTTTTTTGGTTATTGTTACAAAATACTGGAGATATTTGAATTTTAGACTTGTACGTAAGACGACAGTAAAAGAATTAGTTCAATATGCATTTCCACTTATACCGAACAATATTTCTTGGTGGATTATTAACGTATCGGATAGAATTTTTATCAATGTTTTTCTTGGGGCGGCAGCAAATGGAGTTTATGCGATTGCCTATAAAATTCCAAATTTCTGTGCTTCGATTTTTAATGTGTTTAGTTTTTCGTGGCAAGAAGCAGCTGTGGATTTAGTTGACTCTGATGATCGGAATTCTTATTATAATAGAGTGTATAACAGTACGATGGCGACGATGATCTCACTGTGCGGTGGTTTGCTAGCGCTGAACTATTTCCTGTTTCAATATATTTTCGATGTTCGATACGTTGAAGCAAAACTTTACAGCCCGATTTTGATAACATCAGTTATTTTTGGCTCTTTGACACAATATTTTGGTGGAATTCAGATTAGCTTAAAACGGACTAAAGAAAACGGATTAACGACAATGCTGGGTGCAGTGATAAATGTTGCGATTGATTTGCTGCTGATAAATGCAATAGGTTTGTATGCGGCGGCGCTGTCTACTGTGATTGCTAATATTACAGTTTGTGTAGTTAGATATTTCCGGATGGCTGGTGATATTCATTTTAAATTGAAGAAGGAAACATGGTTTTATATAGGATATTATATGTATCTTCTTGTGATGTCATATTGGTGTAATTCGATGTTTTTGAATTCAGCCAATTTAGTTTTAGCGTGTGTAATGTTCTGTATAATTAATAGAGAATTTGTTGTGAATTTTTTTCGCAAAATATAATTTTAAAGCAAGGGTAGGGACATATACCATGTGCAGAATTCACCTTATGTCTGCTTGATTAATAATTATCAGAAGAAAATATTTATGTCAAGGACTGGTTGTGTAGCGGTGCGAAACATCCTTGCTATAACCTGTCTTTTTACACTTACAAATTAAAAAACCTTGCCAAAGCCCCTATATTAAAGGAATTGCAAGGTTTTTTTGAGTTATGATTTTTTCACCAATCCCATATCATTGAAGAACCGTTTAAAATCTTCCTGTTTCGAATATGCGTAGTAAAATTCGGTTCCAAAGGTTTTCTGGATCATTCGATAATCCATTGCGATTTGTGCACTATTGAACCGGTGTATCCAGTTTTGTAACATTTCCTTGCTTTGCAGAGTTTTTTGTAATATACTTTATTTAAATTGAGTAGGTTTGTAACCGGAAACGAAACCCTGAAAAGCAGAAACTGATGGGAGAGGAGGAACGATAATTGAAAACAGAAGCAGATGAAATAGAAATTGATCTATTGCGCATAATACAGGTGCTTTGGATAAATGTATGGATTATCATTCTTTCAACGTTGTTATTTGGTGGAGGTGGCATTGCATTCACCTATTTTTGTATTACGCCACAGTATCAGGCAGATATTAAAATGTATGTAAACAAC
>Ga0153999_1000570_pt1 | contig 15895 bp, 14 predicted proteins | sample TSNC083MetaG_FD_104675 | JGI IMG/M metagenome (GOLD analysis project Ga0153999, IMG submission 104675) | Attine ant fungus gardens microbial communities from North Carolina, USA - TSNC083 MetaG | ecosystem: Host-associated > Fungi > Mycelium > Unclassified | place: USA: North Carolina, Lumber... | reverse complement strand
GTAAAGAAGACACTGTGAAAGTGACTGAAAGGAAACTTGAACAGATGTCGCCCTTATGCCCCTGGGTGAAAGCGTTCGGCTGGAGAGGAAATCCGGCAGGCTTCAACCACATTGTTCGTCTTTAGCTTGGGGGATTGTAGTTCTGTTCCAGCCTCTTGTACGTTATTGGTTTCGTATTTCAATGCGTGTTCCATTCTCGTCCGTATGAATATCCCATGTCAGCTTCATTTCTTTGATCATGAGTGAAACAACGGAAAGGCCGATGCCGACCCCTTGTTCTGTTGATTCGGCATTCATACCAGGACCATGATCTTCAATAATGAGCATGTCATCGAGAACGCGAATGGCTACAAATTTTCCACTTTGAGCATGCCGATAAATGTTTTGCAGTAAATTATCGAGTATACGTCTGAACCACTGGGGATCTATATTCCATATCAGTTGCTCATCGGGAATGGCAATTTCAATTTTGAAATTCATATTTTCGAAAGTTGGATACCAGTCAGCTATAGACTTGCGGACGACTCTATTAATATCAATTTGTTCAGGATGATATGGATATTTACCTGTAGAAAGCAATGTGTAAGAAACCAAATTATCGATCAGGTCTCCCATATAACTTATTTTTTCGTCTAGAAGTGCAGCAGATTCTTTACCTTTTTCACTAAGTGGCTCTTTCTGAAGTCGATAGGCATGGCCTCGAATTGTCGTAAGGGGAGTTCGCAAATCATGTGATAGATTAGCAATCAATTCTTTACGAAGTTTTTCCTCTTCCCATTGTTGTTGCTTACCTGCTTCTAGTTCTACGATCATTAGGTTAAAAGACTTCTCCAATTGACCAATTTCATCATTCTGTTTCACTGAAATCATTATGGGAATTCCAGTGTTTTCTGGGATTTCCATCGCTTTCTGTAAATGGAGCAGTCTTTTTCTTATTCGGAAAAAGAACAACGCAGATATGATGATGAACACACTAAACACAACTAGGAGTGCAACAATGAATAAGAAATCATACTTCTCTCTTAGTAGATCAGAAGGACTTTCCATAGCTGATCGGGGGATTTGAAATACAATAAAACCTGCATTTTGTTTTTCTCCAAGAAATGCTACCACAGTAAAAGGATCTGCTGTATCTCCTCTGCTCTTTTTCATGAACTGAATGGCATCGGAGATAGACCAATTTTGACGGATAGAGAGAGTATCGGGAACAGATACGCGCTTTGCACCTGAATCGTCTATCCAAAAAAGAGAAGCATCCTTATAGATAGACTTTAGTTTAGTAAATCTTCCTTCGATATCATCTTCAGAAGCACTTGATAGCTCTTTAGCAGTCTTATGCCACATAGCTTCAATATCAGTTCCATTATAAAAACGATCTTCTTTCTCTGTTTTATATAACGTATGAAAAAACAGGGTAGACAGAAGCATTAGGGTAGCTGGTAAAATCATCATGGCAATAAGGATGATAAGCAAATATTGGGAAAGTAGAGATCTTTTAAGCCTATTCATTGTTTAACTCGGTAGCCAATTCCGCGTATTGTCTCAATAATTGCTGGATTTCCAGGATCCTTTTCAATTCTTTCTCGTAAGTAACGGATATGGACCATGAGTGTCTTGTCGCCATTAATATAGGGCTCGTTCCAGACGCCTTCATATAATTGTTCCTTTGTCATGATCTGATTTGGATGTGTAAGTAGATAAGAGAAAATTTGATATTGCTTTGCGGTTAAAATGATTTCTTCTCCGGCAGCAGAAACAATTCGATTTTCTTTCAAGTTAATATGTAGATGACCAACTTTCATCATTTCGGGTCTATGGCTCTCTTGTCTTCTTAAAAGGACTTCAATACGAGCTGCTAATTCATCAGGGTGAAAAGGCTTCGTCATGTAATCATCCGCAAACCGCAGCCCTTCTAGTTTATCGTCAACGGATGTTCTGGCAGATAGCATCAAGATTGGAATATGAGGCATGGTGCGCTTTACGCGTTGTCCGACTGTAAAGCCATCAAGTCTGGGTAACATGACGTCTAAAATGACCACATCCACATTGTGCAAGAATTCTTCAATATTTTCTCCAGAAATAACCCAAGTTACGGCAAACCCTCGATATTCAAAATCTTCTTTTACAAAGCTTCCAATCTCTTTATCGTCTTCAATAAGTAATATAGTTTTCATATAACCCCTCATGATCTAATTATAGTTACCGTATTATAACAATAAAAGTCAGTTGTTGTTTAAATGTTCAGCAAATTATGTGATTCAACTAAATGCTCTACTAAAATCCAATAAGAATAGGGTTTCACCGTTTTGTATAAAACATTAAAAACCCTATTCTTGCTTTAAAATTACATATCTTACAGTAATTGAGATATTGCTATAGAACTACTCCACTAGATTTTGTAATCTGTTGTCGGAAGAATCTGGAAGATTTTTGCTATAATAAAATGAATGGAAGGTTGTATTTAAAGATATCGCGAATTAATTATTCAGATGGGTTTAGACTAATTTTAGAGATGGAGTGATTTGATATGAAGAAAGAATTCACTATTACATACGAACCTCCACAACCTGAGGCATATATGGCATTAAGACTTGAAACTGGACTTAGTGGTAAATCTCGAAAAGCTGCAGACATTGGATTGAGAAATTCATTGTTCGCGGTGAGTATTTACGACGAATTGACACTGATTGGAATGGGGCGTGTCATTGGAGATGGAGGAGCTTTCTTTCAGGTCGTTGATATTGCAGTGAAGCCTAGATACCAGGGGCAGGGCCTTGGAAAAGCTATTATGCGAGAACTGATGAATTACCTTGATGAGAATACATATGAAGGCTCTTATGTCAGCCTACTTGCAGATATGCCAGCCGATCAGCTTTATAAACAATTTGGATTCGATTACACATATCCGAGGTCTTGCGGAATGGTCAAGAGATACTGATACTTAATAAACATTAAGGGTCCTTTTATAAGGGCTAATTTTTAAAAGAGCTACCTAAAAATCTTTGGGAAGCTCTTTTTAAATATATATGAACTTCTTTTTATGACTAATCCAACTCTACCCTATTAAACGTTTTAATTTCTTCTCTGTTCCAGATCCTTCTACCGGTGTATAAATACTGCATCTTAAATCTGTCGTTCCTTGTACTTGCAATGATGTTAAATCATAGAGCATTTTTCCGACCTTGGAATGACGAAATTCAATTAACACTTCTGGTGCAGAACTGACTTCACTTTCATTCCACAGCTCATTGAAATCAGGAAATTTGTTCTTCATATTTTGAATAAATTCGGTGTACCATTCATCTGCCATATATTGTCCTAAATAGGTACGGAAAATGGATAGAAAACCTTTTACGAAGTGCTCCCAATTCACAGCTAGTGCCCTTAATTCTTTTCTCGAAAACAGTAGCTCAATGAGGTTTCTATCATCTAAAGGTATCTCGTTGAAGTTCACGAATACGTGTGCAGCAGCCTCATTCCAGCCAACAATAAAGCATCGTCTATCTGTAATTATCGTTGGGCAGTAATGAAGCTCCTTCAATATCCTCTTAAGGGATGGTGTAATGATTTCGCCTTCCTCTACAGAAAAAGAAGTGTTATTCACCTCACCAAAAGCGAGTGCAAATAGGTACTTCTTCTCGTCCTTGTTCAATCTCAAAGCATCTGATACTGCTTCTAATACAGATATTGAGACCTTAATATCTCTACCTTGTTCCAGCCACGTATACCATGTAGTACTAACTCCAGCTAACTGAGCGACTTCTTCTCTGCGAAGGCCTACGGTTCTCCTTCTGCTACCTGTGGGGAGACCGACCATCTGTGGCTGAATTTTCGCTCGTTTCATTTTTAAAAACTCCGAAAGGGCATGTAATCTAATGTCTGAATTCATTTTCGCCCTCCTTTCAAGATGGTACTTATTATACTAGGATAAACTACAACTTGTAATAGGATAATTTAGAGATAAAATTGTTGGAAACAAAGCAATTGGAGTGATTTCTAGTGAAAAGAGTAGTCGTAACAGGAATGGGTATCATTTCTCCGCTAGGAAATGATGTAAGTACATTTTGGTATAACCTTATTAAAGGGCAGTCTGGCATTAAAAAAATTGAGCATTTTGATGCTTCTAATATGAAAGCAAAAATAGCAGGAATCGTTCCAGATATAGATGCTGACGGAAGATGGGGTAACAAGGAGGCGCGAAAACTGGATCGCTTTAGCCAATTCGCATTGGCTGCAACTGAAGAGGCCTTAATAGCGTCACAATTGAACCTGGAGGAAATAGATAGGGAAAGATTAGGAGTATATATTGGCTCTGGTATAGGTGGTCTTAACACGCTTATTGATAATGTGAATATTTTAAACGAAAGAGGACCTAACAGGGTCAGCCCTAACTTAGTACCGATGATGATTTCTAATGCAGCCGCCGCACAGGTTAGTATAAGACTGGGGGCATTGGGTCCCTCCCTATCGCCAGTAACTGCTTGTTCTATTGGTAATACCTCTATTGGTGAGGCATTTAATGCGATACGTAATGAGGATGCAGACGTTATATTTGCCGGAGGAGCAGAAGCAGCTATCTCTCCATTATCCTTGTCCAGTTTTGCCAATGCTAAAGCACTTTCAACAAGAAACGAGGAACCGCAACTTGCTAGCCGTCCATTTGATAAAGAAAGAGACGGTTTTATCATGAGTGAAGGTGCTGGAATTCTAGTATTGGAATCGCTAGAACATGCTTTGGACAGAAATGCCCCAATCCTATGTGAAGTAATTGGATACGGAGCGAGTTCTGATGCATATCATATGGTCGCTACACATCCAGAAGGGAGAGGAGCATATATCGCAATGAAAAATGCATTGAGAAAAGCCAATATCTCAACTGCGGAAGTAGACCTGATTAGCGCACACGCGACAAGCACAAAAGTGGGAGATCTATCAGAAACCCTTGCTATAAAAAGGCTGTTTGGAGAAGATGCGTATAACATACCGGTAACTGCGAATAAATCGATGCTTGGTCATATGCTTGGTGCGGCTGGAGGAGCAGAAGCAATAGCCCTTGTGAAGAGCTTGCAGCATAATATTATTCCACCAACGATTAATCTAGTGACTCCTGATTCGGAATGTGACTTGGACTATGTACCAGGAGATGCTAGAGAGGCGGAATTATCGGTTGGCCTGTCTAATTCATTTGGTTTTGGGGGACATAACTCAGCCATTGTTATGAAAAAGTACGTTTAAACTAGGCCTTACTAAATTCATGTGAGTTTAGTAAGGCCATATTGAATATTGATTTTATTATTGTGAATATCTTGTTGAATTTATCATGTAACCTTATAATCTTATGAAAACACATGTGAAAAAGGACGGAATTCATGCCAGTAAATTCATTTGAAAATTATCCTATGAGTTGGAAACCAATTTTTGATAAATCAAAGAAACCCCTATATAAGACATTAGCCAATTTACTGGAGGAAGATATTTTAAATGGTTCTCTACTAAGAGGTGCAAAATTACCGCCCCAAAGGGAACTTGCAGACTTTCTAGATATCAATGTAAGTACTGTATCGAAGGCATTTAAAGTATGTGAACTCAAAGGATATTTGAGTGCTACGGTAGGGAGCGGTACATTTGTTTCTTACGATAAACTATCCAATACCTATTTATATAGTGAAAGTAAGCTAAATAATATAGTTAAAATGGGAGCTACGGTCCCTGAGAATATTTCTTATGGGCCTATTTTTACTCAACTCAAAGATATGATGAATGAAGGCCATTTTGAGAAATGGTTTAGTTATAATAAACAAGAAGATATGATCTGGCAGAAGGATGCAGCTTTAAAGCTCATGCGCAAGGGTGGCCTTGAGACGAGTTTTCATAATGTTCTATTTGCTAGTGGTGGACAAAACGCTATCACAGCTATTCTAGCTAGCCTTTGCAAATATGGTGATAAAATTGGTACGGACCCTCATACTTACTCTGGTTTGAAAACTGCAGCGGCGTTGCTTGGTATTCAGTTAGTACCAATAAGAACAGAAAATGGAGAGATGGACAGGGATGCACTTAGATATACTTGTAAAAATGAAAATTTGAAAGGAATCTATCTGATACCAGATTACCAAAATCCTACAACACATAGAATGTCGATTTCTTGTAGAGAATCTATCTCTCAAGTGGCAAAAGAATATAATGTTTTTATTATTGAAGATGCTACGAACCATCTATTATCTAAAGAACCTTTGCAGGCTATTGCAAACTTTGCACCAGAACAGACCATTTATATAGCCAGTTTATCGAAATTGATTGCACCTGGGCTGAGAATTGCATATATATCGGTACCTAATCAGTATAAAAATTTGCTTTCCGACGCACTTTATAATTTTAATATTTGTGTTTCCCCTTTGTTATCAGAATTAGCTGCACGATTCATTCTATCCAAAAAATTCGACAATGTAATTGATGACTATCGGGTAAATACGATAAATAGAAATCGATTAGTAGACGCTTATTTAGCAGACTACAATTGTTATGGTGACGAAACATGTATTTTTCGTTGGCTTCAGCTACCAGCGAATTGTTCAGGGGTAGATTTCGAGGACCTTGCCTTAGAACAAGGTGTTCAAGTATATGCTGCCGAACGGTTTACGGTAGGTAATAGTATTCCAGAGAAAGCAGTTCGTCTGGCTATCTCAGCTCCAGAAACAGTTGAAGAGTTGGAAAAAGGCTTATGTATCTTGAGGAAATTATTAAATAGTATTTAGAAACTTGTATGCCATACAATTTATAGATTGTATGGTTTTTTTGTCGTTGATAGAATTACTTTAAGTTAAGATTGCAAAAAATATATTTATGGAAACAAAATGATTTCAGATAAATAAGGAGGAGCATAAAAAATGAGAATACCTATTTACCAAATCGACGCATTTGCAAATGAACAGTTTAAAGGAAACCCAGCAGCAGTATGTCCATTGGATGAATGGATAAAGGACGATGTATTGCAAAAAATTGCTGCAGAAAATAATTTATCAGAAACAGCTTTTTTTGTGAAAAAGGATCATGAATATGAATTGAGATGGTTTACACCAAAAAGTGAAATCGACTTGTGTGGTCATGCCACATTAGCATCCGCCTTCGTAATATTTACGTATTTAGACAAGGATGCTAAAAATATAAAATTTAATACAAAAAGTGGACTTCTTGAAGTAAACAAGGATGAAGATTTACTCACACTTGTTTTTCCATCCAGAGAAGGAGAGGTATGTGCAACTCCAGAAGCACTTGTGAAAGGCTTAGGTAAAGAACCTAATGAGGTATACAAAGCAAGAGACTATCTGGCCGTTTTTGATTCGGAGCAGGATATTATGAACCTGAAATTGAATATGGATGAATTAAAGAAACTAGATGCTTTTGGTGTTATTGTAACGGCTAAAGGAAATGAAGTAGATTTCGTATCAAGATTTTTTGCTCCAAAAGCAGGTGTTGATGAAGATCCAGTGACGGGTTCAGCTCATTGCACATTAGTGCCATATTGGAAAAGGAAATTAAACAAACAAGAATTGGTTGCATTACAGTTATCTGAAAGAGGAGGAACGTTATATTGTACTGATTTAGGCGAAAAGGTAAAGATATCGGGAGAAGCTGTTTCTTATTTAGAGGGATATATCCAAGTATAAATTTTAGTATATTTCCTCTGTGGCAGAAATTTTTTAGTCGAATGCAGAAAAATTTATAGATCAATCTTTTGAAAAAATAGGGGGCGTAAGCAGAAAAGTCGGCTTGTAAAATAGCCCCCTAATTATAGACAGTTGCCCATATCATTATCCCTAATTATGAGATATGGATACGCGAAGCCAATTCTTTAATCTTTGATTTATGAAAGGAAATTCAGTGAGCTATCTTAACTTTTTTACTCTCCCTTAGTAATAGCAATCCAATTAATAACGACACAACTCCAATAATGACAAGCAACGCACCTATTTCCAAACTATAAGCTGAAAGCTCTCCATTTCGAAAAGCCATTCCGCGAATTAGACGATTAAGCCAAGTCATTGGCAATGCCCATGCTGAAATCTGAAAAGGTTCTGGAAAAGCAAGCGGCGTTAATTGGATTCCTGTAGCGAGAAATGATGGATATAATACGAAACTTGTTCGCAAACTGACTCTGGACAGGTCTTTAGCAGAATAACCAATTAACAGTCCCATAAGTGATAAGGCAAGCGCATAAATGAGCAGTGGTATGATAAAAAGAAAAGGTGCTGCTTCAAATCGCATTCCCCATACTTGCTTTAATAAGCCGTAACAAAGCAGTAGAGAGAGGGAAGTCATAGCGGCATAAGGTACGCTACGAATTAAAAGATGCAAAGGTGATTTTCTGTTTGAAAAGAGTTTTCCTTCCTTGCGAAGGCGAGGTGCAATTGCTCCTGCTGCACTTGTTGTAATCATTAAAGCTACGATATTCACAAATCCAAGCACCATGAAACTGACATAACTTGTAGTTGGGTTAAATAGCATTCGCTGCTGAAGAGACAATGGAGAAACGAGGCCTTTGGACGATTCCGTATCTAACCCTTTTTTAACTAGACTAGTCATCGATAAGGTCATATTTTCTGTCGTGATGATTTCTTGCATAGCGGTTCGAATACTAGTTAGCCCTGAAGGCATGGTATTATCCATCAAGATGCCGATATTTGTTGATAACCCTTGCTGCTGACGTTGCTCTAATTGTTTAGGGAGCATGATGACTGCTACAGCTTTCTCATTTGCTAATAATGTTTCTGGAGCAAGGCGACTTGAATATACATTTGTGATCTTCATGGAAGTGGAGGCATTTATTTTCGAAATTAACTGCCGTGAATATGCACTATGATCCTCATCGATAACAACAACCGGAGACTTGCTAATTTGACTTTTTGAAAACATCAATCCAAAAAATAAGGCCGCAGCTAACGGACCTAAAAAGATTAGACGAAAATATTTACTCCGGATAACATATTTCCATTCGTCAATCAGCGAGTTCATCGAGTTTCACCTCCGCTGTCATGCCTGGAAGTAGAGCTCTATTCGAGTCTATTGATACTTTTACTAGAAACATACTTAAATCTGCCTGCCCTTTCTCTCGTGTCATGCGCAAGCTGGCAAATTGAGGAGCGCCTGAAATTGAAGTGATAACACCCTCAACCTGAATCGGGCTACTTACATATGGGAAATGGACATTAACGCTTTGGTTTACTTTAAATTTATTTATCTCACTTTCCGGAATATAGAGCTCTGTGTAGAAAGTACTCTTCTGCAGAACTGCAACGGGTATGTTTTGCTGTAGCTGATCTCCTGCTTTGGAAGAGATTTTACTGATTAATCCATCATCAGGCGCTACTATGTCTACTTCATCACCTTTCGCTAATTTAACCTTAAATAGTAAATCATCTTTTTTTACGGAGTCACCTGCAGCTGTATTCAGTTTCATAATAAACCCCGGAGAATCCTCATAAAATATAGTTGTTTGCTCAGCTTCAAGCACGCCTTGTTTTTTACTTTCAGCATGGCTGACAGCATCTTTTCCTTTAGCAATTAGAAGGGATCCTCCGATAATAAGCACAGCCACAATTACTATATAAAGTCCTATTCTCTTCATCATAGTCCTACCTTTCCTATTTTTGATTTGGAAATGATATGAATTGGATTACCAGTTAATATTTCAGCAGTTTCCATAATCATTTCACTTAGAGTAGGGTGAGCATGGATTGTTGAAGCAATATCTTCAGCTGTTAGACCAGCTTCAATAGCTAGGCCTAATTCAGCAATTATATTAGATGCACCAATACCAACAATCTGGGCGCCTACTAAGAGACCATCCTCTTTGCAGGCAATAAGCTTTATAAAGCCCTCGGACTTATCTAAGGCCAATGCGCGGCCATTTAAAGCAAACGGGAATTTTGCAACGGTTACTTCTAGATTTTTAGCTTTTGCTTGTTCTTCAGTGTAACCTACGGTAGCTAACTCTGGATCTGTGAAACATACAGCTGGAATAGCTAAATAGTCTACAGTTGATTTCTTTCCAGCGATGGCTTCAGCAGTAACTTTACCTTCATACGAAGCTTTGTGAGCCAGCTGCTGGCCGGCTATAATATCACCTATTGCATAAATATTTGGAACGTTAGTACGACATTGTTCATCAACATTAATTAAGCCACGTTCACCAAATTGAATGCCGATCTCTTCAAGACCCATTTCATCTGTGTTTGGTCGACGGCCTATAGTTACTAATACATAATTTGCTTCCACCTGTTTTTCTTTGCCATCAGTTTCAAAAGTAACGATGACCCCATCCTCAACTTTTTCTACGCTTTTAGCGGTTGCTTTTGTAATAATGTCAACTCCCTTTGTTTTAAGCCCCTTTTTAACGATTTGTGTCATTTGTTTTTCAAATCCAGCTAGAATGTCTATACCACCTTCGATAATGGTTACTTTTGAACCAAGATTAGCATAGGCAGAACCTAACTCAGTTCCGATATAGCCACCGCCGATTACTACAAGTCTGTTTGGAACTTCTTTGAGAGCAAGAGCACCTGTTGAGTCAATTACACGTTCATTGAATTTAAATGCTGGGATTTCTATTGGGCGAGAACCAGTTGCTAAAATAACATTTTTGAACATATAATCTTGAGTTGAATTTTTACTTGTTACCCGTACAGTACGTGCATCTATGAAGTGAGCGTCACCCTTGACGATCTCAATTCCATTACCTTCTAACAGATACTCCACACCACCAGTTAATTTTTTAATAATGTTGTCTTTGAAAGCTTGTGCTTTCGTGAAATCTAATTGAATGTTTGAGGCCGAAATGCCGATGTCATTAGAGTGTTTTATTTGTTCAAAGCGATGACCTACGGAGATCAATGCTTTTGATGGGATACATCCAGTATTCGAACAAACACCGCCTAATTTATCTCTTTCAATAATTGTCACTTTTTGACCGGTTTGAGCTGCGCGGATTGCAGCTACATATCCTCCAGGGCCTGAGCCGATGACGAGTGTATCTGTTTCAATAGTGAAATTCCTCATTTAATTCGCTCCTCCATATATTGCAGATTAATAAAATGTTCATACGAAAATTAGTTTAATTTCCCGTTAAAAGAGACTATTCGGTATCTTTTTGTTGTAAAAAAAGACGGCTTTATTGCCGTTTAAGAAAAATAGTTGAGAAATAGTGATCTAAATAATGTTTAATAGAGGTGATAATTTGTTCGTCTTTTTTTAACTTATACATAACGAGTGCACCTTCCAATGTTGAGATGATGAATATACTCGCCTCTTTAGGATTGACAACTGCTTTTAATTCATTGAATAGTAAGCCCTTATGAATAATATTGGACAGCCAAGATGTGAGATTATCCATTGCTTGAGTGATATGATCTATAAGCGGATTACCTTCCAAATCATCCATTTCAGTAGCGGCATTAAAAATTGGACATCCCCCAATAATTGGTTTATTTTTACTTAGTTCGAAGAAAGCTTCTACAAAAGCATTTAACTTTTCCTCTGTATTATTATAAGGCTCCACCATTTTCATGAAGTAATGTTGCATTGCTTCCACAGAGAATTGAAAAGCTTCTACCATTAATTGGTCCTTATCTTTAAAATGACGATAAATGCCTCCTTTTTGTATACCTGTTTCATTAATAATGTCATTCATTGAGGTAGTCATATAACCTCGTTGATTAAAAATGAATGAGGATTTGGTAATAATACGCTGTCTTGTTAATTGGCCTTTATTGATAAGAATAACCTCCTTTTTTAGCTAAAAGATACCGATTGGTTTCTTTTATCTTAACAGAATACTTATTTTTGTAAATAGTGAATATTAATATTTTTAAATAATTCTATATAAATAGCTCAACAGGAAAGAGGTTGGAGAGAATGAAGTCTTTTGAGTAATTAGTAAAAGAGGGAGGAGCTATATGACGCTCAAATCTCCTATATTTTTAGACAAAAAAGTCCTCCAACCGTTTCATAAACGTCTTTGCAGCAATACTGAGATATTTATCATTTCGATAAAATATTTCTAAGTCCCTTATCGGCGAGTCTTCCATCGGAATTGCTCGGATACCGAGAGAGTGGAAGGATTCAATTAGCTGGCTTGGATGAATAGCAGCCCCAACACCTTCACTCACTAACTGTAATAATGAAGTAACAGAACCTGTCTCCATTATCGCCTCAACTTTTAATCCGTGTTTACTGTACCATGTCTCGACAAGTTCTCGTCCATAGAATCCTTCAGGATAGATGACTAAGGGAACATCATGCAGATCAACTGGAGAAATCCTTTCTCGATGTGCCAATGGGTGAGCTTCGTGCACATAAAGGCTATATGTTTCCTTATAAAAAGATTTATGGTTAATTCGGTTATCTGGCTGAATTGCTAATCCGACACCAATATCAACTTCATTATCCAGCACTTGATTTAAGATATTGATTGAAGGAACAACTTGAACTTTTGTTTTTGGGAAATCTTTATGGAAATCTGCGAGCAAAGGTGCCAAACGATAATCGAGGTCAGATGGTAACACAGCTACGCGTATAAGTCCTGTATGTTGATTGGTCAGATCAGAGAGCTCATTTTTGGCGTTTTCGATTGTTTGTGTAATTTTCAAGGTGTATTTTTCAAGAATCATGCCAGCTTCTGTTTTGACGGTCTTCTTCCCAATTCGATCAAATAGCGGAACGCCAACTTCATCCTCCAATACACGAATTTGTTGGCTTAATGTTGGCTGAGATATACCGAGTTTTTCTGCTGCTTGAGAGAAGTGCAGTTCATTGCACAACATGAGAAAATATTGTAATTGTCTAAACTCCATTTGTGACACCACCTTTATCATAGTATTAGGCTATCGTTTATATAGGAAAAATAGAATTGAACAATGATTGTCTCCATATTACACTTAATGAACGGCGACATAAAGGAGGTTTTTTCCATGCGTTTTTTCTACCTTGTTTTGGTTATCCTTTTTCTTTCATTGAACCTGAGACCCTCGATTACATCTGTTGGTCCTTTACTTGAATTTATTCAAACAGATTTAGGCATGAGCGGTGTTACAGCTAGCTTGTTGACGACACTTCCAGTTTTTTGCATGGGACTGTTCGCTTTGCTCTCCATCAAGTTAAGTAACCGTTTAGGTACTGAAAAGTCCTTACTTATTGCTATGGTTTTAATTTTCTTAGCAACATTCGCACGCGCATTTTTGCATAACAGCTGGTTGCTGATTACGACAGCTCTGTTTGCAGGAATTGGTATCGGCATCGCTGGACCGCTTATTTCGGGGTTTATCAAGAAATATTTTCCGGACCGTCTTAGTGTGACCAGTGTTTATTCTGTATCCATGGTAATTGGAGCGGCACTTGCTACATCCTTCTCAATACCATTGTTTCATGTATTGAAGGAATCATGGCAATGGTCTTTGAGCTTCTGGAGTATCTTTGCGCTGGTTGCTATATTGCTTCTTTTCGGATTATTAGCAAAAAGAGAAGCAGGAACAGTTATAATGAAACTGCCATCGATGCGGATTCAAAATAAGCGTGTTTACTTATTTATGTTGCTGTTTGGTTTCGTATCCACCATTTTTTATTCTATTACTGCATGGTTGGCACCTTTTGTTCAGTCTATGGGTATGAGTGCTTCACAATCCGGTCTAGTACTCACACTATTTACAGCGGTTCAAATTCCAGTGAGTTTTATATTGCCGATGGTTGTAGGGAAGACAGGGAAGCGAAAAAAATGGCTTCTCCTTTGTGGTTTATCGGAACTAATCGGAGTCGTTTTATTAATTGGTTACTTTGCACCTTGGGTAGCTGCAATATTCCTAGGCTTTGGTGCTGGAGGACTCTTCCCATTGGCAATACTCATCCCAATTGAAGAAGCGAATAATGTAGACGAAGCAACATCTTGGTCAGCTCAAATGCAATTTGGGGGATTCATGATAGGCGCAATTGGACCACTTGTATTCGGTCTGGCCTTAGATATATTTAATAGCTTTACGCCTGCTTTCATAATGATCATGATTATCCTATGTGCATTGGCTGTAGTGGTTTTACGCTTGGACAAATCTGCACCGGAGCGAGAGGCGGACAATTAGATAAAGGATTAGGTAAATGTTATTATTCTAGGTTTTTGTTCAACCATATTGCTGAAGCGTTGGGATAGGCCTGTTTTCTATTGAAAAAGGGGGGAGGGGTGATAATTTGAAGAAGATAATGGTTGTTGGAGCGTCAGGAGTACTTGGCAGAATGATCTGTACTAAATTGTTTAACGTTTTCAATAGTCAAATGGAATTGATCATAACGGATTATAAAGCGGAGCGGGGGATGAATCTAGCGAGGTTTTTAGGTAAAGAGACAGAATTTAGGTATCTTGATGTAATGGATAAAGAGAGCATCCTCAAGTCTATTAAGGGGGTGGATATAGTTCTGATTACTGTGAAGCAAGCACATCCATATATACAACGATGTTGCATAGAGAACCAAATTGCGTGTATCGATGTGACCCCGTTTTACGATTTTGTAAGCGAGATTAAACTGTTGCATTCAGAAGCTAAAAGAAATGAAATCGCTTCTGTTCCAATGTCAGGTTTTTTCCCTGGACTATCCGGAGTATTGGCAAGCAAGGCAGCAGAAGGGTTTCATGAGATTCATGAAATGAACATTGGTTTGCTGCAAAGTACAAATGCAAAAGCTGGTTTAACCGGTATCTTGGATATGTTAGCTATCATCTCAGAAAGAGTTGATTACATACGAAGTGGTGATGCAGTAAGTTGTTCGGGCTTTACGAAGACGAAGGAAATGAATTTTAAAGACTTACCTATTCCGAAAAGTGTAAGGCTAATAAAACATGCGGAGAAAGATTATTTATCCCAACACCTTGGCACTGATAATATAAACTATTGGACTTCTTGGGACAGCCAAGTCTTCAATAAGCTGATATCATTGATGAGATATCTTGGTGTGATCAAAATGCTGTTTAAATTTCGTAATAGCAGGTTTTTATCCAAGATTGCAAGACATAACCCGGCTAAAGGTGAGATTGCACGGCTTACTGTTGAGGTAAAAGGGATCTTGAACAGCAAGGTCTCCACTAGAGAGTTATGTATATCTGTCCCATCTGATTATCAGACCACTGCACTTGTTACTGCTAGGTTGGCCGAATCTTTATTGTGCAAAAATATAAAAGGTATGGTTTTACCTTTTGAATTCATGGATTTAGAAGAAATTTTTAGTGATTCAAAAGATCACTTTGTTTTGACCCAAAGTACTAATTAATTTTATAGACTTCTCCCGTTACAGGTAAGCTAAATCATTAGGATTTTTCCTTAGTTAAAGTCACTAAATTAAATGGAAGTTGAAAGGTAGTAAGTAGTTTCGGTGAATAATTTATAAAAATAATTATTGTTAATGATAAATAAAGACGGTTTGATGTTGATAACTATATGATCTCAGAGCCTTTAAGGATTTATTGAGAGTAAGAGAAATTATGTTTAGAGTGTTGTTATTATTTAACGAATTTTATTGTTGTAGTAGAATTTAATAGCGCTTTAAAAGCGAGATGAATAAATTTTGTTTATCGGTGATATAATTGTCCAACTGGTTACAGTCATCATACCGATCCTATTTATAGTGCTGGTTGTCTCTTACATACGTTCTTCAAAAAGACGGAAAGAACAGTTAGAAAGGATTGAAGAAAAATTAGATAGACTAATAAGGGACCTACCTGTGGAATAGGGTTAGTAAGGGTCCATATGATGACTTTAGGAGGCTTTGTTATGACTAAAAAAGTTTGGCTTGGATTGTTCTTTATACTACTCGGTTTTGGATTCTTTTTACAACAAGCTGGCATTTGGCAATTCTCAAGCAT